>Ga0099824_1001021_pt1 | contig 37499 bp, 12 predicted proteins | sample SiratrowhiteBW_FD_76837 | JGI IMG/M metagenome (GOLD analysis project Ga0099824, IMG submission 76837) | Root nodule microbial communities of legume samples collected from California, USA - Siratro white BW | ecosystem: Host-associated > Plants > Roots > Nodule | place: USA: California... | reverse complement strand
TTATTGTTCTCAACTTGGTTTCAAAAGGGCCATGGAGAGAGGAAGAGTTGCGGATTCAAACGGTGAAGAGATTGCACTTTGTGACGCCATCATCATTCTGAGCTGTGAAAGTTTCAGTTCAAGATCAAGAACTTGTTCTCCTTCGGTCAAACAAAAATCCATGACCGAGGAAGAAAAAAATGGTGACATTGGTACTTTGGAGGAGACAAGCCCTTGTCTTTCTTTGGATTTGAATATTTCCATTGATGATGAGAACGAAGTTGAGGATCGATCAGTGGATGAACTTGGGCTTCTTGAATCCGTAGACAGAAAGATTATATTCAACTTTCAGGAATTGTGAAGAGAAAATTTTAAAAAATAGTTTTTTTTTTTTCTTTCTTATAGTTTAGGCTTCTCTTAATTCTCTTTATTCATCATGTCTTTGTGTTCTTAGGCATTTGCTAGGGCTAGGGACGAAACAAATTGCATGCCCTTTAATATTATTATGTAACTAGATATGTATATTATTACCAAGTATATCCAACTATCTTTCTTATATTATTTTGATAAGTAGAATTTTTGCATTGACCGTATAAAATTCACATAAAAAGGTCCACTTTTTAAGTTAGTCCATTTAGCAATCAATCTAAAAAAATCCGTAATTGCAATTAGTAACTAACGTAAAAATTTATTTTTTAAAAAAGTATATTTTTATTTTAGTTAATTTTAATCTCAAAAGAAAAGTACAACAATAAAATCTAGAAGCCCAAAATAACACAAGTAATAAAATGAAAGCTCAAAATAGTAAACAAATTAAAATTAATGTTCAAAATATGATATTTAATAACGTGAAGGAAATGTTTCATAAGAGTATGTATAAGTTGGTTAATGTTTTAAGCTTTGAAGAAATTATATATTCTCTAAAATGAATATGATAGGATTAAGTTAATTTTATAAGATTAAATTATATTTAAAAAAAATTCATAAGTCTATCAACTATCAATTCATTTTAAAGAATAGTATAGTTATAATAAAAATAATTTTTTGTATTTATAAAAAAAAGAGTAAATGATAAAATATTAAATATAAGATGAGTGTACAACCTTTTAGATAAAGATGGATTACCTTTACTTGTTTATTTTTAATTTTATCCTTTACACAGACATTTTAATTACGGGAGTGCCTATCAATCAACTTTTTAAGGGTCACTCCCACTAGTGAAACCAAGGACCCAAGCCCCGACACTATATTTGGAGTCGAACCCGAGAAAAGATCTTCATTTCTCCATTTGCTATTAATTTTTGTTTAAGACAATAAATGTCTCTTTCATAAAATGTATATTGTTTCTAATTTATTATTTTTAATCTATATACTAAAACTCGAGTAAAGTCTCCAATAAAAGTTTAGTTTCATTATTTTCCATATGTTGTTTCATCATTATCCATTATTTAGTGTTAATTAAAATATTGTGTTCAATTGAGACACTTAATTACATCATATAGTCAACTATATTGTCATTTTTTTGTTTAGCCAAGAATTTAAGTTCGATTGATGTAATTAATTACACCACAAGCTTACCAATATCTAGGTACGATGATAATTGATTTAAAATATCTTTAGTAAAACAAATAAACTATTTTATTTTATTAGTTTATAAATTAGTTTAACCAATATAGATTTAATTAGTTTATAAGTTAAAATAGAAGTGTTTAATAGAATATATCAAAACAACTTATTTTAAAAGCTTTTAACTTAGAAAATCCCCGTCGGAAATGTAATATATATTAGGTTATTCGATTAAGATTTGAATCTTATAAGATCTTTCCACTACTAAAGTATATTGATATGATTGAAAAATAAAACTTCAAGTTTTAAATAAATAATGAGTTATAAAAATAAAATAAAAAAATACTTTTCTCTCTTAAAAATATATATTTCTATCAATTAACCGAATAAAAATTAAATGACAATATGAATATTATAAGATCCTCATATTATAGTTAAAATTATAAAAAGGAAATTACTATCTCTTATATTTTAATACATTTCTTTACTATGTTTAATTTCCTTTTATCTATTAATATATATTTTCAGTTATTACTTAGATTATAGGATTATTTTTTTATTAGTTTGTGTTTATATAAAAATGTAATTGAAAAGATATTGAATATTCATTTTAATTATTGCACTTTTTAGGATTTATTGGATTACTTTTTTATTTTTATATGGAATTTAAATTAAAAATATGTAACATAACAAACTGAAATAACTAATATTTTATTGTATTGGATACTTATCACTAAGTTCAAAGTTATAACCATTAATTATGATATAATTCTTTTTATTTAAAACCATAACTGTCTAAACTTTAAAATTCTGACTTGGCTATTCACAACATAAAAATTATATATAAAAAAAAACTTAATAGAACAATAGTTTAAACTAAAAAATCAATAAATTTAAACTTATGAAAAGTAAGTAAAAATGAATTTAAACAATACTTATCAGATCAACTAGTTTAAATAAAATGACTTGACTGAATTAAAAAACATATACATTTTTTAAGAAATAAACAAAAATACTAAAAATTTTAATAAGAACTTAATCATTATTTTTTAAATATTTAAAATATAAGTATAAAATAATATATACTTTTTTAGAAAACAAACTTAAAACTTATATAGTTACGTAATTTTACATTCACCAACTAATTCTATTTCTATCAAATACTTCTAATCTAATAAGTTAATTTATATCAACTATTTCTAAAATTTATATCAAATATTACTATAGAGACCAAAATAAAAATGAAAATGGTTTTAATAATCAAAAGGGAAAGAAAAAACTAAGCAAAATCCACAAATTTATTATCACATTTCTAACTCACCAGAGGCTTGTTTTCTCTTGGTCTTTTGAATGTTATCAGCATGCTAAACTCAAGTTGAGTGAATTGACCGCTATAACTCATGCTTTGTTATTTCGTATTGAACCACTTACGTCAGTGTTAAATTGTTTGATTACTAACATTTACAAAGGTTTTGACACTTGATAGCAGGCTCCTGTGAATATAGGTTCCCAATTACCATAGCAGATTTTTACCCTTCTTTTCCAGTAACTGAAAATCATTTTCAAAATCATTTTTTTTCTTTTGTACATAAAAGTTCAAGTGAAGTTATATACCCTTTTATTTAATATTAATTTTGCATTTCGAACGATTATTTTAAAATCCATCACATCAATAAATGCGTCCCAGAGAACCTTGCATTTTTGTATGAAAGTGGAGAAGTTAGTATTTGTTGCTTATGCTAATTTTCTTCCCTACGACAAAAAGGCAAACACAACCCAACTCAATGAGGAAGTCAATAAATAAGAGATGCAAGAATCAAAACCTATGTTAACATTAACATGGTAAAGTAAAAAGAAAGTTAGTAAAAAGAGCTACCAATAAATGCAAAATAACAAGCAAAACTAAGGAATTACAGAAACCTAAGTATTAGTATATACTGCCAAAACATACTATATACTTTATATGCTTCACAAGTTTGCTTGTTGGCGGTAATAGTATAAAACAACGTAGCCTAAAATAATATGCAAATCTATAAAGAAAAGGGAGAGACAATAATTAAAAGAGGGAAAAATATAAAACTAACCATGAAATCTGATTCTAAGAAGTTAACTACCTGAGTTTTGAGCTAATCCAAAATCATCCTCAAGTAATGGAGCAAGCATATACTCCAGGGCTGATCTCTGCTTGCCCATTTCATTCAGAATCGCTAATTGTGCTTCCTCACAAGCTCTTGCATTTGGGAAACCAAGGGTCCATCTCCCATCTGCCGAATGATCAGGCATGCTCAGGTAGTTTCCTCTAGCTTTGATTGAATAAAACTGTGGGTCAAACTCTCTAATTCGAAGATGCAACCATGAGGAGTGGTCCTCATCTATCTTGGGCTGCATCAAGCACAGGGAAGAAATGAAAACATGATGAATTGATAAATAAATATCAGACTAACATCATCAAAGACTATAAAAGCTAAGCTCAGCTAAATTTTTTGACGTACACATAACCCTGTCAACGGAGCAATCGCAATCACAACTCCATGTCGACTGCGGAATGGGTGCTTCTCTGCTAGAAGCAATTTTCCAGTTATTCCACTTGCTACTGGAATTACATATATATCCCTAATTTGAGAATTTGAAAATGCTATTCCACAAGGTATTCCGGACTCTGTCACAGTTACAAATGATTAGCATTTACAAAAGAAAAAAAAAAATGCCAGAGGCAGAACCAAGTATAAGTATACTGATGCCTACCCAACGAAACATTGGACCCGAAGCTAGCAGATGAAATATTTGAAGCACGAATTACTCCAGAATCATTGGTAGAACTGGAAATCATGTTCAATAATGGCTTCTCAAGCAATATACCTTTGAAAATAAATGTCCTCAACTGGATGTGGAGAACAAAAGCCTGCATAAACAACTGGTATTAGAAGTGTGCTTGATGAGTATTAAAGAATGAAAGATAAAGCATAAAATGACAAGATCAAGTGTAGGAGTAGAAAACAAGGCAATGACATTAGTCACTTCTCAGCTTGCATGACTAAAGCAACTGCTGGTAAATCTTAAATTTGAAGAAAAAATCTCAAATATACTTTATATGTGTCAACTAGACAGCATTACACATTGTCACTAATCATGTCTCTCGTGACAGAACCAAACATAAAGATAGATTGTCATTTCATAAGAGAAAAATTGGGGTGTGGAGACATTAATGGATTTTTCAAGTCTAGTGAAAAGTTGCTGAGAGAGCAAGGATCAATCATATTTACAGAAGTTAAGCACTTACAACTTATATGGTCAAGCTTGACTAGAAGTGTTATAATTGTAGAAATAAGGTGTAAATCCTTTTATGTATTTACAGAACTTTTTTATTAAGAACTTTTATGTATCATATCTTTATTATTAGAGAAGATATCAAGTATCCTCTATTTATTAATTGGTATCGCTTTCTCAATATAAATAAAGCGATTTGTTGTCTAGAAAACAGTTTCAACTCAATATCTCTCTCTTTCCTATAGTTTAATAAGATCCTTATAATGCTGTAATATAGATCCAAAGATGCATAAACTATATGTAACTTGTTTGTAATCCCCTATTTTCACCTCTAAATCAGACCTAATTCGTGTCTTGTTGAACTTACATTTCCAATCCGTACACATACTTCAAAGTTTCAAGCTTTTCTCTACTATAACATGTACTTGTAAATATGTCAAATGCCGTATGAAGAAGTACAATTTAACTTAAACTTCTTATCCTTGTAATTTCTATTCAAAACGAACTACCATCTCAGTTTATTATAGAAACTAAAAGAGGTCACTAACAAAATAAATTAATTTGAATCACTACGGGAAAGAAATATGACAGCACCTTCACTGCATCAACCATCCTTTGCCAAGCAAAATACGAAGCAGTTTGACCTGTCAGAGACATATTTTTATGAAATCATAAATAGTACTTGGTTCTGCTCAGCATTAAAATTGAAATATCATCGAGGAGGTGTTTGGGCAATAACGACAATACCATTGGTCGGTTGTTCGTGAAGAACAAGCTCCAACATGAATAATGGATCTTTATATTGAGAAGATTGTTCAAGAACTGCATGCAATAAGAGGAATGTGCATTAGAAAAAATTATAAACCATTGTAACTTAATTTCATATTAGTTAAACAAGTTAATTTATATCAGTAATACAATCTTGATCCTATAAGATGGACTGATCTACCGGAATCAAACAGCCATTGGAATCTGTCAAAAACCAAAATTTCAATGACCTTCCTTTTTTCCATTGAATTACAAAAATATTTATGCACCATGTTGATCTATTTTAAGCATATACTAGACTTATTTTAACTGTTCAAATACCAAGTTAATAAAAAAGAGGGTACGCTCAATCTCTAAGTGAAGAAATTAATAAATACCTCTTTTACAGCTTGCCAGTTCTGTAATTAGTGTATCTGGAATATGATCTAACCAAACTCCATCAAGTTCTTTCATAAACTTCTCACGGGACTGATCATAGGAAGTCTGCCGATGAAAACTAGAAACTATAAAACTTTAGAAATTTTGAATGCATAAATGCAATGAAATTGGTACTCATGAACTTATAATAACATGGATAAATCAATCTTAACTCATGTATACCTTATACAAAATTAAAGATGTAATAAATGGACCGCATGTATACCCAAAATAATACGTTAACATGTCATGTATAGCTCACCAATACATTTATCTATATTTATTGTATTAGTAACTAAAAGGCATTTAAACTATACCTTTTTATAACTACTTGAAATGTAATATAAAACCATTGAAGCGTCGTCACCTAGCATATTAAGCTTTAGGGATAGTTGGTTCATATCACATTATATCAGATGAGTTTTGTTCTTCTGTCTCTGTCTTTGATTGCTATTGTCTATGGTCCAACTTATAAGATGTTATGAAGAAGAAAGTGCAGATGAACGGAGAAAATAAAAAAATAGAAGAAATAGGGAAGATCTTATAAGATGGTAATTGCCAGAGTTCAGGTTTTTAATGGGGAATGACATTTACATGTGATAATCAAGATGCATTGCATATCCCTTCCAATCTAGTGTTGTGAGGGAGGAGATAGATTGTGACTTCACTTTCGAAATTTGTTAAGGTAGGCCACCCACTAGTTTTGTCAACTCAAACAATCTCATTGAGGCTTTGGGAGACCTTTTGTTATGTTAGATATTCAATAAGAATGTTGAAAAACTCTAGCTCGGGGGGAGTGCTGGAAATATTTGCAAATGATGCAATTAGGCTCATAATACTATTATTAGGGTATTTTGAGTTGTTTAGTTCAAATATTGGTTTCATCATATGCGTCTTGTTTTTTGTTCATCTTAACATGTTACTAAAGCTTCTCTGACTAATGGTTTAAATTTTGATTCTTTTATACCCTGTTCTTCTAAAGGACCTCATTCTTCCAATTAAAGTTTATTTTCGGCACAAGTTTGTCTGTGCATTGCTCACAGTTCATACCCAAAGGACTTTTTGCATGGGGTGGATGAACAATGGATGTAATATAAAACCATTCACATCTTTACATTCGACAACTATATTTGTACCAGTATAAAAATAACTTTTCCAGAATTTATAAACAAAATTCTAGCTTGAATGAACATACATATATACATACATATATATATATATATATATATATATTTCTGTCATCGAAATTAAATAGCTGTATATTTTCTGTCATTTTCAGAGCAATGATATGGTCAGTTCTAACCCACACAACGTGACATGATTACAATAACAAGCATAATCGATCATCCAGGTAGAAGCTATAGTCCAAGAACGATAGGAGAAACAGCTTTTGGTCTGGCAGCTTACATAATTTCATATAACTAATTGTGAGCTCAACGATACACCTCTTCTGCATAATAACTAAAATATTGTACCTAAATTAGTACCTAGATAATCTTCTAGACTTGACAACTGATGTAAAAATAGACTGAACCGAAACACCGGAAACAAAAATAATCAAAAGCTATGGAAGTTTCTAAAATTGATACATCTTTAAATTTAATTTACCTAGCCAAAGTTGTAATAGGAAATATGAGTATTTCTCCACGCAAGGAGATATCCATTTGCAAGTGTTAAGAAATTAGATTAAATTGTTGAATACTTACACTGAATAGGAGGAGATTATCACCATCAAGCCCCATTTTATGGAGGATGAGTAGCTTTAGCAGGCACCAACCCGCTTGCCATAGCATCATTATTGAGAGGGGTTGCTGGAAGGCTAAAACGTTCAACAGTGCTTTTAAAATCTGTCAAATTTAAAAGGATATAGTAATTTTGTTATTCTGCATACTGTACATAACCCAATTCTACTAAAGCAACATAACATAAAAAATAAAAAAATAATGTTAGATATACCTCAGGCATAAATTTAGTGAAGATACTTCCATCTACAGTATTAGATGGTGTGCCATTAGTCTGAAAAATGTAGACAAAGAACAACATGAAAAAACGTAAAATTTATAATGCTTCTGAAACAATCGAGTGTATATTGTCAAGATATTAGGACGATCATCTATTGGAATTTTCAGATCTATTTTAACTCAAATTAAATTGGATTTTTCCAATCCAATTTAAAGTAGACTAATCCACTTTTCATAATTCTTTTTTTAAATTAGATTTGAATTAGTCCAACTTAGATTTGACCTGACTAGACTCAATCTAACATGGTCGTAACATGATTAAACCTAGTTGACCTGGGTTTAATTCGATCCAGACTGACTTGAGCTCGACCTAGCCAACCAAGCCTAGCCCAAGCTCGACTTGGTTCAATCCATCCTAACCCACCCTAACATGAGTTAAACCTATCCAATTCAGGCTAATCTGGATTGGGTAGGTATGGGACTCGGCACACTTTACCTCACATGGATCTAACTCGACTCATATCGATGTTGACCTAGACCTACTTGTTTTCACCTAAACCCCTACCGACCCAATGTAATTTGACCTAGACTCAATCCGATCAGACTCAAACTAAATTAGGTTTAATCTTGTCCAACTTGATTAAAAGATTATCTAATTTATATCGTATCCAAACCTAATTAATTAGATTTGACTTAAAATCCAAAAATATGGATTTCAGATAGATCCATTAAATAGACTTAAGTAATACAGGTTTGAATAATTATAAATTGGACTTAAAGATTTGGATTTTTTTCCACTCGTTATAAGGTAGTTTTTAGACACTCCAAATGTCGCATATTACAAAATTATAATATTTTTACTAAGAATTCTCTTTTGTTTTTGTAACTTTCTAATAATAAATGAATGTAGTCCTCTAACCGGTTTTAAAAGCAAAAAGAAGTAGAAAAAAAGCATGTCGACCTCAAGTTTATCAATGAATAAATAGTAACAACAGGCATCAATTTGTGATTATGAAGGATAGGTTACGATTATATATAACTGGAGGGTAGCCCTATTGCAAGAAATAGAGGAAGACCAAAACTACGAGCAAAACCATTAAAAAGGATTTAAAGGACAATGCTTTGTCTAAAGACATGATGGACTCACTATAGAACATTATAAAATCATTTGGTCAATGTACCCAACCCAACCTAGTAGCAGGAAGAAGACTTATTGGTGTTGTATTTTGGCACAGATAAAAAGATCTGAAATTTTTTTTAACAAAATATTCGTTTTTTAGATTAAATGATCCATGTTGGTAACAGATGTGCCACAATATAACATTCTGAAAATTGATTATCCTCTTCAATTTAAACGAATATGTCCATCAATACTTACCATTTCATCCCCAACCTCAGATAACTCACTCATTAGAGACAAGTCACAATCAAGATCTGCAAAACTTGCATGAAATTGAAATACACAACAAATAACTCAATAGTTTACACTAAAAGACAACTGTAAGGCTACATAAATGAACAACATTACACTACCTTTACTCTCAATCAGGATAAGCAAGAGAAATATTGAAGCTAACAATAGGCTTTGATCCTTAAAGAAAGAAAAGGCAAATATTCCACTCCTGCAACAATAGTATATTTAGTTACACTGGAACATGAACTTGCACTCCTAAATACATTAATGTTCTGCCTCAGTAAATGTTTCCTCCTGGAGCTGCATGGCAAACCCATGCTGAAGAACAAGTTATTGATGAAGACATAAAAGCATTACATCACAAGAAGAAGAGAAAATTGAATTCGAATTGGGAAAAGAAAATACAATCTTCAACAACTTTTGGATCTAACTATTGCATCAAAGCTCAAACTAAATCATGAACCTTACAATAAAAAAAGGAAAAACAGAATACATTCCAAGGATCAAGTAAATAATAATATACTAACATGAAGCTGATGATCAGATTATGCAAAGCTTCATTAAATCAATGGACGCTATGACAAAATATGACATCAACCACCAACACATTTTCTATAGCATTATTTCTAATCTAGCAAGTCATTTATCAAAAAATCATTATGCAGATCCTTCTAACTTAGGCTTGTCCTCTGATTCCCCCCACAAGTTTTCGTACTGGTACACATACTCAAACAAAACACATATAAGAGACAAAGTAAAAGAAAAGTGTCTCAACACTACAAAAGTCTACAATGAAATTTACACATGAAAACAATGACAACTAACAAATCACCAACCTTTTGGAAGAAATTTCATCATTTAGATTATGAACATTAATACTAGACAAGAAACCTTCCCAATGAGCACCTAAATAGGTCCCATTGATACTCTGAGATCCACTTGACTCGGGAGCATGAGATATAACTTTTTGCACTTCATTCAAGCACTTTGAAAAGGTTTCAATATCATCATGGAAATCAGAAGTATTCCCTTCACTCGAACTTCTCACATTGAGGTTCAAAATATGATACAGAATAACACAAGCCACAAAATAAGTCATGCTTCTTCCACCAACAACCTGGAGAAGGCGGGATATGATATATAGCGAAGTGATAGCAGATAAGTCAGATCCCTGGGGCAAAGATATAATTTTCATGAGTAATCATGTGAAGAAAAATTATAATAAAATGCAAAGTATGACAAGCAACTAAATTACTAGAGTTTCCACCAAGACTTTTTTTTGTATTTCTTTCCTTTCATAACAGATTTGTTTCAAGAAAATAGTACTTTGACACTCTTATAAATCTACTTTTAAGGCTATCATAGTCACATAAAACCTTTTATTTATAACACAACCCTTTGTTTCAACCTTTCAATTACACACTTCAAGAAGCATGGAAAATACAAGCACAAGGGAGACAAAAATATGTAATATGATGGCGTGAGAGATCTCTTTCTCCGAAATAACCAAATCTAGAAAATGAATGAACTACTCAAAAGTATGAAATAGGACTTTGTGGTTAATTTAAATGATGATTTTCTTCTCTCTCTTTTCAATTGCATGGAAAACAAAAAAATCCGTTTTATCATACGTTAGATTAAAAATATTGGATTTAAGTCCTCTAAAGAAAGAAGGAGAATAAAGTGAGAAAGTAAGGATGTGTTCACCTCCTTACTTATAATTAAAGTTCAAGTATGGATGGCAATGCGTGCTGGCCGCTCGGGCCTTTTGGCCCGCCCCGCATTTGGCTCGCAAAAAGCCGGTCGGGTCAACTCGTCCCGTGTTAGAATTGCAAGTTAGTTTCTTGGCCCATTTCATATAATAATTGGTCCAGAGACCTGTGGGCTAGCCACATAAGAAAAAATATTAAAAAAATACATACAAATGTTGCAACAATAATTTTATCTTGATGTTTCATATCTTTGTTACACTCCACGAGTTTATCATTAATAAAATTTAAACATGTTAAATAAACATAAAATTAATGTCTAGAACAATAAATATGTTAAAGTTTAATATTTCATGAACAAGAAACTAAAAAGAAATTATTATCTAAACTATTAAAAAATTATAATAATTAATTATCATCTCGACTTCAAAAATATCATTATTTTTATTCTATTTAAATAACATTGAATATAATAAACTTTTTTATTGCGGGTTCTGTAGGCTAATCCGTCCCATCCCGTTATTGGCTCGCACGGGCTGAAAAGATGATTCTTCCATCATCTCCATAATTTTAAATATTACAATTTTAATTATAATAAAAAGATCAAAATATTTTTAATGTTAGAGAAATAGATTAAAGATTAAGTGGAGATTCGGCAGAGGAGACAACATAAAGTGGGGGTGCAAGGTTGCAACTATCACAGTCGAAGGATGGTATTGGTTACGGATGGTTCAATAATTGCGAACTAAAGATAGTTCTGTCTCCTCCAAACTTTCAATGTAACCTTTCGATCAGGAGGTGTCTAACTTTAATGTGGTAACCAAATGCAAAGGAGGTGCAGCAACTGATGGAGGTGAAGGAGGCACAGGAACGGCAGAGGGGGTGCATAGAATACAAGGTGAGTGAAAAAAATGAAGAGTAAGGTTGGGTTAAAATATATTTTTAAAAGAGTAAATTTGTAATTTCATATTTAATATAGAGGTTACATGAAAAGAGTGTATCTTCTTTCTTATTAAACTTCTACTGAATCTTTAATCTATTTCTCTAACACTAGACATTTTGGTCTTTTTCTCATAATTAAAATTGTAATATTCAAAATTATGGAGACAGAGGAACATAGGTGGAGGAAGTATCCGTCTCTAGTAAGCTTAACTCATTTAAAATCAAGCATGGATACTATTATGTACCAAAAATTGAAAAGAGGAAGAAAAGAAAGATTTTGATTGAATAGAATGAAAAGAACAAGAAATAGGAGAGCACTATCTCCTGAGGGTTTCCCCTTCACAAAGAGCATTAATCTACAAAATTAACATCCTTTTTCTCTCCTCTCCTACCCATTGCTTATATCTAACTAACACCTCGAGTTACTAACTCATTAATATTCTAACTATCTTAAATAATTTCTCATCTCTTTATATCCTGACAGATATACTCTTACTTGTTCACTTTATACACCTCACTTCAGAGGAGTCAAACTCCTAAGCATTCACAAATTGCAGAGCACCACCCTATCATAAGATACCTGAACACTAAGTTAATATATGGATGGCACAAATGCAGAGAAACTAAAACTGAAAGATATACTAGTTTGCCATCTCACATTTTTATTCTTTGAAGCCATAAATGAACATAGTAGAGGAAACAAAACACCATTCAAAAGATTTTCCATAACCAGTCTAGTCAAACGAGGCTCGCCAACACTAAGAATGTCTTTGAAGTAGTACAGTTCATCCGCAATTTTGTCAGATTCAAGAATAATCCCATTTCTTCTTTTCTGAGTGTCTATTTTCCTGCTTCAGTATAAGGCAGTTAGCTCCATAGGATAAAACACTTCTTGAGTGCCTATAAAGTACCAAAAATTATTTGATTTTAAAATATTCAAATTAACATACTCTTTATCACAGACAAAAGCATCTAAGCGTAAGCATAGATCTTTTAATCTACAAATCAGGTCAGAGAAATATTCGGAAACTGGAGGAGTTGAAATAAATTGATAGACCTTGTCATCACTCACTGTAGAATCAAGATAAAAATGAAGCAAAGTTCAGAAATATATTACACTAAGACATGCTTATAACCTGTTAGCTATTCAAATAGAGAAGTATACCGTTGTAGATGTTCAGAACCAATGCACGTATAGCTGTCTGAATCATCTTTTCTTCATGCTGAGCAAATCTTAGAGCTTCAGTATACAAGGGAAAGGAGACTACAGCATCCTGCAGTCGAATTTTTAAACAAAAAGAATTTTAAAATACTTTTGCTGAATTCTGCTGGACAAAAAACCAGTCTCGTATGCACAGCAGAAATTAACTGAAGATGATTGTTCCCCCTTCGTATTACATTCACAAGGGGCAAAAGTTTTCTCAAAATTCATGATAGAGTGAAGTATGTAACTTCATCCAATATCTTTTCTGAACTACAATAGCATTACATTATCTTTGTCAATGAGGTTATTGATTGACTGAAATAAGCTAAACAACTGAGACATCACAAGTGCAACCATAAAATAATTCAAGCCTTATGTTCTTATCCAAAGTGGGAAGATAACGATCTTAATTTAACAGACAGCAGCTAACTGTTGCACTTGTATTTTTTGCACTTACTCCCTGAATATTCACAAGACGGCAAAGTGTGTCCCTATTTATTTTGCAGCTAATAGCCCTGAATGAAGAAACAAACAAAAGGTTAATTTATTCTATAAATTACTGTAACACAGCATAGAAAGAAATATGTGAAACAAATATCAGAATTACAAAATTGGCCCCCTTCCCAATACTATTTAAAATAAAGAAAGGAGAAAATGTAGAACACCTAACTGCTTGTCTTCAAACAAGCAGGGAAAACTTGCAATAAATGTTTAAGTGATAAAGTGAGATGCAAAGGAGATGAGGAAAGGAAAATACCTTAGGAAAGAAACATAGTATGGAGCAAGGTCTCCTCCATCAAATTTGAAGGGATGTGAAATAATGTTGTTGATATAACCATTGCTTAAGCAATAGTCTGCACCATGCAAATAAGAGACACTAAGTTATACTAAATACCAGTGACAGTACTATGCCAAAGAGCCAAGGATTGAGGAGGAACACTATATTTTGTAAAATGAATGCATCCTGCAGATATCAACTAAGTATGCATAAACAAGTAAAACTCAGGAGTCAGTGAGCTTAACCAGAGACATCAAAATATTAAATTAACCGTCTTACAAATTGAATGTTCACTGTCCATGTTTTGAATCATTATGCTAAGATACTGAAGCAGTGGTGCCTCAATTTTCGAATCTTGACTGATCTTGAGAATGTGAACAAAGTCCGCGAGCACTTGGCGCTCCATGAAACATCTAAATAATAATTTCAATCCATCACAATTATAAAAACGTCATCAAGAAAACAAGAACAGACAGATCCATACTCAAAAATGTGCGGATCTTGTCTATCGCCGTACATCACAATCTCCACAACAGACTGCAACAAATCCATCACAAGCTCCTGCAATAAAAGACACGCATAAATACATTGCAGTTTTTCATGCAAAGGAAAACGCTCACACAAATTGACGCTTGTTACCCTGTTATCTTTGTCCACAACTTTGATCTTCCGCAATTCATTTATTACATATCTGTAACCACATCAACAAGGTAAAAAAAAATCAACGAGCACCGAAAACAACCTCAAAATGCATCGTAGACATTCAATTCGTGACCGAAATTTACGAAGAATGAAATTAAGATGAAAATAGCAACGGAATATGAAAGCGAAACCTAACGAGGCGAATTCGATTAATGGCTTACTGGAAGTGTTGAAGGGAGAAGCGGTCGATGGATCGCCAGAGAGAGCGCAACATGGCGACGGAGATGGAATGAAAGAGAATGAAGAGAGTGATGAGGTGTGGTTGAAGAGCGTTTGGAAGAAGCGGTGATGGTGTTTCGCATTGTGGAGCGAAAACAAATGGTGCAATTAACAGTGGTTTTGTTGCCTGTTTGGTAGCGAGTTGCAATTCCACCCAACAACCTTTCAACTTATGAAACTTTCAAGACACTCTTTAACATATAACTAAAGGAACCCTTCCGACCCTTGCCACGCGGAAAATGGTCATGCAGTATTAAGTATAATAATTAGTTTAAGCTAATATAATTATTTTAATTTATGTCATTGGAAATAAACTAAATACTTTAAGAAAAATATAAATTATTAATTCAAAACAAAGTTTTTATCTAAACTAAAATTAAACATGGATTAAAGTTAAAGAAGCCGCAAAAGGTAAACACAAGCAGTTCACGTTCACAAGTAAATTTGATATAATCCAAACAGAAGAAAGGGATTGCTTTGTAGTAGTAATACTTTTTGACATAATTTTAGTAGTAATAAATAAGAATGCTGATACATAAAAGTTCCATGATTTCTAATATTACAAGTGCTACAACTACCACGTCAGAACTACCGTTTCCGTTGGTTACAAGTTTCGTGAAATTCAGATTCTCTGCTTCTCATCGTGAAATTCAGATAAATATACACATGTTCAAGAACCCATGAATGGAGCACGATTCTCTCGAGTCTCGCACTCTTTCACTATTATATATATGTGCCTACAACGTTATGCATAAACTACCAAAACGGCAAAACTGAAAAAATATTTATCTAACCTTCACCTTCACGATCTAAGATGCCTCCTCCTCTTATTTTCTCTATACTCTGTTTTCTCTCTGTCATCATCTTCACTTCATCATCCACACCCAACACCATCACCCTCCCTCTCTCCCACTTATTCACCACCCACCCTTCTTCACACCCATTCCACACCCTCAAACTCGCTGTTTCAACTTCCATCACAAGAGCCCACCACCTCAAAAAACACCAACCCAACCCACTCAAAACCCAAATCCACCCCAAAAGCTACGGAGGATACTCCATCGACCTCAATTTCGGAACCCCTCCTCAAACCTTCTCCTTTATTCTCGACACCGGAAGCACCCTCGTCTGGCTCCCATGCTCCTCCCACTACCTCTGCTCAAACTGCAACTCCTTCCACAACACACCCAAATCTTTCATCCCCAAAAACTCCTCTTCCTCCAAATTCGTCGGCTGCACCAACCCCAAATGCGCGTGGCTCTTCGGCACCAACGTTCAATCGCGTTGTTGCAAACAAAACAGTGCCGCCGCTAACTGTTCGCAGACATGCCCTGCTTACACCGTCCAATACGGGCTGGGCTCAACCGCCGGCTTTCTCCTCTCGGAAAATCTCAACTTTCCCGGGAAAATCCTCCCCGATTTTCTCGTCGGCTGCTCCATCGTCTCCGTCTACCAGCCAGCCGGAATCGCCGGCTTCGGCCGCGGTCCGGAGTCCCTGCCGTCGCAGATGAACCTCACCGGATTCTCTTACTGCTTACTCTCACACCAGTTCGACGACTCGCCGGAAACCAGCGACCTCGTCTTGCACACTTCCTCCTCCGACAACAAAAGAACAAACGGCGTCAGCTACACGCCATTTCGGAAAAACCCGTCGAGCAAAAACGCCGCGTTCGGCGCGTACTATTACCTCACTCTCAGGAGAATCATCGTTGGGGAGAAGCGCGTGCTGGTTCCGAAGAAGCTTCTGGAGCCTGACTTTGACGGTAACGGTGGGACTATCGTGGACTCGGGTTCCACCTTAACGTTCATGGAAAGGCCAATTTTTGATTTGGTGGCACAGGAGTTTGCGACGCAGGTGAACTACACGCGCGCGAGGGAGGTGGAGAAAAAATCAGGGCTGAGTCCGTGCTTTGTGGTGTCTGGAACGCCGTCGTTTCCGGAGCTTCGGTTTGAGTTCAGGGGCGGCGCGAAGATGAGTCTGCCGCTGACGAATTATTTCTCGTTGGTCGGGAAATCCGACGTGGCGTGTTTGACTATTGTGTCTGATGACGTGGCGGGTCCCGGCATGGCGGTGGGGCCCGCTGTGATATTGGGAAACTATCAGCAGCAGAATTTCTACGTTGAGTATGACTTAAGAAACGAGAGGTTCGGGTTTCGGAGTCAGAGTTGCAAAACGCGCGTTTAACCGTTAGGTTCAAATTAGTTGCAGAGCTGTAGTAGCATTGTGCTACTTTTCTTTTATTTTTCTTGATCTATTGTTATTCAATTCCTCAAGATTAATAATAAGTGAATCTATTTCAACTGTTGGTAAAAAAGTATCAAGTCTAGTGTAGAAAAGGATTTTATTTTTTCTATTTAAATAGATTTATTTATTTTAATATAATTTAAATTATATTTATCTAAGAATTAAAATTACAATTACTAGCAATCAAATTGTCGGTGATAATTATCAGAATTGTCAATATTTTTTTGTTGGTTAGGCCATGCCATCATTTTTATCAAGAGGTTAATTAGTTATGGCTTTTGACCACCAGGAAGTCATTAAAAAAATCATTAACACTCATTGTAATTAATTATGGTTCATGCAATGATGCTCAGTGCTAGACTATTGAAAATCGATTCTCTATTACGAAATTTTAATTGAACTCTTAAGTCATTTGTACAAAATTACCGAAATTTTAAGTTTTTTTAGTTATATTATTTTTAAATTATAACACTTACAGTTTCTTCATGAATTTCAATTTTATAATAATAAGAATAATTAAAATCATGTTTTAACGACGACTCTAATTAAAAATTTTAAGCGAAAATTGCATTTAAAAAAATGTCTCACATTTATTTATTTTTGTAATTTTTAAATTTTTATTTATTTTGAGAATGTCAAAAAGAAATTATACTGCTTTGGTAAAAATACCTGAATTTTTTCATCTTTGAGTTGAATATGAATCCTAGAATGCTTTATTAACTTTGCTTGAAAATTATATTCCTTAGACACTATTTCGTTCTTCCTTTGTCGTGCTAGTTAAAAAAAGGGAACTTTTTTCCAAAGGTATCGATTCCTATTTAATGTTCTTTGGAGAAAGTTGTGATTCAAGGATGGGAGGTAAAGTATTGGGCTATCTTTATTCTTTGCTCGCTTTTGCATTATTTTTCCTTTTTGTTTGTCCTTTGCACTCAAAGAACCAACCCACTTTTTCACTTGGCCAAAAGTAATATCATTTCGTGCCTTTGCATGATCACCAACACTATTGTGATGTAAATAAAATTGCAGTTTAGTTTTGGTGTTCGATCATTAGCATGTGAACAATGTATAGAGATGAAAAAGGATTTGAGTTTGTGAAAAAATAAAAGTAATAATTAAGGTTGAATTGAACGTGGCATTGTGTTAATTGATGGGTTTCAAAAGGTTCTTTATGAAGTGAAGTTGTGATTTTTTTAACTTGATAGTGCACTAAAAAGAGTGGTGAGTTAGAGTGAGATGGTGCATGGGTCCTAAAGCTATATCATCACTTAACTTTTCATGGGTTTGTTGATGTTAGATTGCTTAACATGTAAGTCTACAGTTTTTTTTCTTCTTGGGGCCTTCAATTAAGACAAATCACTTTTGTACAGCAATTTTTATATAACTCTGAGAGATGAAGAGAACAAAAAAAAGTGTAAAATAAAGTTTATAATGTGATAAAAAAATATTATTATATTCCTTTTATTAATTTTTAAATGTTTTTATTGTATTTTAGTCAACTTTTTTATTTATATTTAATTTAAAATTCAAAATTATACTTAAATTAATAATAATAATAATAATATGAAAATAATGATGATAATAACATAAATGTTATAGGGAATAATAACAATCCTAAAAGTGATGATGATTATTGTACAAGTCTGAAAAAGAAAAATGTTTGAAGTTGTTTTTAAATAATAAAAAAAACAGTGTTAAAACAGAGAGGGAATAAGTCTGTATTTATATGGGATTATAAATCATCAAAAGAAGGAGTTATTATTTAAAAGAATGTAAGGAATAGTTGTTATGTTAAGAAAAAAAATAAAGGAAGTGTTATTTTTTCAAAAGTTAAAAGAAGTTATATAAAAAAATTACACAAAAAGAAAAACTGTTTTGTAGATGTGCGTCCACCAATACTATAAGACGATTTTTCAACCATAAAAAAAGAAAGATTAGATGTGTCCACATTTTGTTAATTAACTGAATTTTTTTTCTTTAATTTCTTGAATGATTTACTTTTCTTACACTTCTTATCTCAAGTTTACATTCTATATTTTCATCTCTTTGTTTACTTCAAATTTTAGCATTAAGAATATAAGTCCTTATAATTTCAATTGACTTATTTCATGTTCAAAATTTAAAGCATTGTTTTTTTTTTTTAAATCAATTAGAGTATTTACATTTAAAGTTTTGTTTTCAAAATTTAGTAGTTCAATCATGATTCTAAACTTATTAAAAACTCCTCACGGGTAAGTTAACTTTTATGTATTTACTTATGAAAGTCATATTCTTATTAAAATAAACATAAAAACGTTTTTCTTGTTTTTCTTAGGAATTTATTGTTGCATAGAATTTTGTTATTTTGGATAAAATCACTGTACTTTTTCTTTAATTGAAATTTAAAATTGAGAAATTGTTAGTCTAAATAAAAAGAAAAACTCATAACGCATAAACCAATTTTCTTTGTTTATTTAAAGAGTATTTGGATGAAGGTTTTTGAAATTTTTGTCAATTAAAAAATATTATCAATAAAAAAAACTCCTAGAAACACTTTTATATATTTCTAATACAGTGTTCTAACTAAAACCATAAGTGCTAATTGATATGGGGAGACCAATGAATACGGCCGAGTAGTTTGAAATTTGGGCTTCTGTTTCTTCTTCCAATGGATTAGGCCCAAATTCAATTTCAAGTCCAGTAAGTAAACTACAACACACCATTTTAAAATATAAGCAAGAATGGGATGCATATATAACATCACAAACTCTAATTTCACATCATTTTTATTAAATATACGGCTAAAAAGTATAGTATTTTCAGAGTTAAAAAATTACTTAGATGGTAAAATTCACACAGTAGTGGTAGTTGAGTGATAACATTTATAACTAAACTTGAAATTTATATTATCAATTATATTCTATCATGCATATATTAAACATGTTCATTATCCTAAACTCCAAATCTCAAATTTGTGTTATTATTAGATTTTATTTTTCATCAATTAACAATACATGTCATTTAAATATTTTATTTTATCCTAGGTAAGAAAAAATATAGAGTAGGATGCAGAAGTGATGTTGTGTAACTGATAACTGATTTTGATTTATTTTTTATAGATCTAATAACTGATTTAGATGTGTGGGTGATAGGGATAATGTTGAAAAAGATACTTGACGGTGGTACACAGAATATAATATGTTCTTTAGCAGGAACATGGAAAACTCAATTCCAACGTGGCAAAGGAAAAGTGCGTCAACAAAATCTAAGTTCGTCGTGGGAGATTCATTGAACATGTGTGTGTGTTTGGATTTGATGCTTACTACAGATTGTCGTGTAATTTTTCCTTTCGTTGTCTTTTTGCAATCCCATGTTCAAACACTTCAAACCATACATTGCTTTCACTTCTATCTATGGCAGACAACAATTCATCAAATCATAATACGTTTATATAATTCTTCCACCTTCATTTCTCTCACCTTAGTCGGCAAGGCGCGTAAATTCCTTGTTTTCAATCTTCAAACTATTTTAATATATCAAAAAAAGTTTTTAAAAATGTATTATTATTATTATTAGTAATATTAATTCTCAATTGTTAGTTTTATCAAATCTATACATCAAATTAGATCACTGATACGAGTGTTGAAAGTTATTAGGTTTTCATATACGGTCGTTAAATATTTGAAGGAGGAAAAATTTACATGAATAAAAAGTTTATATATATGTATGTATAATATCTAATAAGTCCGAACTAAAAGAAAGTTTTAGGTATATTGTATTGCATTGTTTTCTTTAAGCTCATATAATTATATTTTTATTTCTATATTTAAGAGTAGGTATTGTAAGATCTCGCCTAACACCTTTCAACGATAATAATCTTGGTAACGAAAGACTAGACAAATTTATAAATGCTATGGTTGGACTAAATTATAGATATTACTCTATTAAATTTTTTTATCCAAATACACTGCAAAAATATTAAACAATTATAATAATTATATATAAAAATATATTAATACTGGTCTATTATGTAAATTAATTTCAAATAATGCTAATATCTGCTCTAGTATAATTTCTTAAATCTTAAACCCATGCCGAAAACAATAAAAAAATCTTTCAAATTAAGACAACGTATATAGAAAGAGAAAGGGAGAAAACTTATAGTCAAACAGGAGATACTGTGTTGAAGTAAGAAGATTACGATCATAATTCATATCTTCGAAATCATATGCAACAATATTGCAATTTTATCTCTCTCACTAAATTATAATAAACATTTTTATAAGCTCTGCATTTTAATTAATATTAGACTGTTCACTATCTTAATAAATATAGGTGCTAAAACAAGTCAACATATCTTGATCCACCGTCAGTAATCTTAAATAGAAGCGAGACAAATTCACATGATCAAGAATTATGAGTTGAAAAATATACTTCAAACTTGCTTAAAAATATAAATTTAATTCTTTTTTATTCCATCGCTCGTTTATTTAACAATGTATACATACATAATGATATAATTATATTTATATATTTTGATGGATTAAAGGGTAAGTTGGATGGATCAACTTTCATTTAGTTATGTTGACAAATTTGAACATCACGAATTAAGATTGGTTGAATTACTTGGTATGTGATACCATTTTTTAATAAGTTAAAAGTTCTGTCAAACCATGACTTTTATATGTTTTATCAGCCTAACATTCAAACACCAGTTAACATGTATGATTTAAGATAAGTGTTCATGTGGTGATTCTATGTTGAGAAATTGATAATAAATCCATTTTTTTATTTTATTAATATTTTCAATTAAATCCCAAAAAATGGTACTATTTTCTTTACTAAAATTCACCTAAGCACACTTATGTTTGACTAAATTTTTTTCAGTGAACTAGAGGGATGAGAGAATTTGAGCGTAGACTTTGTGCAATCTGAAAATTATTTACAAAATTATTTGTCGGCAAAATTTACTTGTAGTGTTCTAAGAAATTAACTCGTCTTCAGACTGTGGAAGACGATCTAAGCCACCTTAGTAATCGTTTTTTTTTTTTTCATGAAAATGTTTTATTGCACAATCCTGCGTTTTACTCTCTTATTTTCTTTTATTACAAAAGTGAAGCCTTTGATCCAGATCATTTAACAATTGCATCTTAATTATCAACAACCTAACAAAAATTTATGTAAATACATGCTAAATATGCATTTTGCTTACTGATGAGACTGAACATTTTGCTTACCTTTGTTAACAGCTATCATTGTGGTTCAGCGGAGAATAAATAATTTTTCGAGCGCAAGAACTATATAAAAGGATGTGTTGAAAAAGTTGTTTTTAGTATTTTTTTTTTTTCTAAAAAACTTTCTTTTGAATCTTGGATGTATCACATTCTTTAATTTATATAAATATTTTTGAACATACATATTGTATATTTATCTTTTAATATCTATTATTTATATTTAATACGTGACTTAAATTCATAATTAAATTTTTAACAAATTTAACGCCGTAATATTTAACACAATTTCAATACATTTAAATCAAAATAATTTAAAAATACAAGTTTATTAGTTCTTTTTATTTGGAGATATCATATTTGAAAATATCTTACTTCCTAATAAAAAACAACTCGAACACCTAAAATTTCTAATTTCAAGCAAATAAAACTCCAACTTATAATGAACATCTACATTTATTAATATTTTTTACTTATTTTAGATAAATAGAATATAAAACTTTCATACTTAGAAAACGGAAAAATAGTTAGAATCAATTATAAGAGAACGATAAACTTACCTGAATTAATATTATAATGAGCCTATTTCAATTTACTCTTAACTAAACTAGTTATTGAACAATGTAATGTGATAGTGAAAATGATACACAATTAATATTGAAACCTAGAGAGAATGTAAAACTTATAAAGATAAAGTTGATAAAAATGAAAATAAATTATTTTAAATCTATTTATAAATTTTTTATAAGAAAATATTTCGTTCTCCATTTGCTTTAAACTATATCCACTAAACTCACAATAATTGAATCTTGCATAAACTCTCAATTTATTTAGGTAATAAGATTGATCTTTTAAATATATTCAATTGTTTAGAGTTGAACATGAGTATAATAAACAGTTGTTGTCTTTAAAACATCATTAAAATTAAACTTTCAGTAAAATATTTCAGCACATTCACTTCAAATAGTAATATACTATCACATCTTCTTGCCTCACTAATTAGAGGACATTATTTTATTGTTATCAAAATAATTTCAGTGACAACAGCTAACTGCGAAAAATTAAAAATAAAAAAAAAACAAACATGAAGAGAAATTTTTTTGTAGGAGATGAAGGATAAACGAAGAAAGACTGTGTGGAATGTCCAATCACAGTTCATCACATTACATCTGTTCATCATTCTTGTTTTGATGGACAGGACTACTCATAATAAATGTTATTTTATTGACACAGACGTCTTCTGCACTTCACGTCCATCTTTATTACGCTACTCTAAACATAGATCACAAACAACAGATACCAAAACGGAAAACAAAAATCCAAATTATGTCAAATAAAAAAAAATACCATGTACATGGATAAAATAAAAATATATATTCTATAGTTTTACAGATAAGATAAAACTTGAATTTATTTTCTCAATTATACATTTTTTCTAAAGAAAATAACTCCAATAACTTCTGTTTACTTTAATTACACCAATAAATTTGTTTATCGTTAATAACTATAATTTAGTTCTAAAAAAAAGTCAAATTCTGAAATTTTAATAATTATTACTTACGTCAGTAAAAGAATAAATTAGTTAGAACTTCTGGATAATGTTAATATATTTAATGTTATAAAAGGTGTGTTAGAAAAAAAAAAAATCTGAATAAAATATGTAAAATATTTTTAATAAACAAAGTGTTATATTTTATAAAGATTCATAAGTACAAAAAAAAATTCATTTTCAAGTATTTTTTACTATTTTTCAAAGTATAAGTAAATCTAATAATAACACATAGATACTGTACAAATAACTCATATAAGCTCATTTTTACATAATTAAATAAAAGATTCATAATCGAATTTCATATTGAAAAATAACATGAATACTTTACATATATTAAACTAAATTAATAGTCCCAATTAATAAATCTATTACTTAACACATAAAATTAACTTACAAAAAAGATTTTAAAACTTGTGACTAAAGCATATTTACATCCAAATCTTTTAATTTAAGATATTATTGAAAAATTAAATTAGTTTTTCTTAACGAAAATCGAATATCTTTAATCTAACTTACACTACAAAATTTTGACTAACAATTTAAACATATTATTAAGATTCCAAAATAATATAAATTAGATAAATTGAAAGATTTTAAATTAATTTAAAATTAAAGTTATTCTAATAAAAGATCTTATCAAACAATTTTACTTTATTCATAAAAAAGAAAAAAAAATTTAAAAAATAATGATTAGATTAAAATAACACTTAAATAAATATTTTTTTAATTTATATAAAATTTTCACTTTAATAATAAAATATTTATATTTTCATTATACTACTTCTATTTTAAAGTTATTTCTGTAAATCCTTACAACTATAAAATTTAGAAAAAAAAAATGATGTTTTAAAATAATAACATATTAAAATAATTTATTTTACAAATTATTAAAATTTATATTAATTTAATTTATTTTTTATTTTGATATTTTTTTAATCATTTATATAATAATATTTATTTATAAAATATTAACTCATATAGTCAATTTTGAATAAAATTATAATGGACCATATATATATATATATATGCCCTTTTTCTTTTCCACCCTCTTCTTCCTTGCATGTGTTCTCTGTCTCCATCACTGTGAAATCCGAAAAGCAACAAGACATTTGCATTTTCCAAAAAGGTCCTTGTCTTCATTCAAAAACAAGGTTGGTCCACAAATCACCGAAATTATTGTTCTGAAACACATATGTTGAGAAATACAGACACAGGGTTTTTGGCTGTAGCTTTCATCATCAGAATTGCGTTAAATCCACACCATATAACACACAGTGCATATGATAATAGTTCCTTTGTTGAACCACTTGATTTCATGTACTGAACATTTTTCTTTTACAAAAACATTAAAGTTTCCTATTTACTACTATTTCAAGTGTCTACAAAAATGAAGATGAAACAAGATTATTAAGAGAGAAAAGAGGAAACAGGAGCACGAGAGAAGGATGAAAGAGTCGGTTACGTTGCCGGCGCGTTGATGCACGTGCACATGATAACCGTAGCTTCCAACATCAACGTCTGATTGGTCCCACGATGTTCCTTCTGCGGTCTCAGTCTGAAGACAGTTTTGATCCATCAACGGCTACAACTCTTCTTTCTTCTCAACACAAACCCTAGTTGTGTCGGCAAACACATCCTAACCAAACAAATTCAACCATTAATTCCTATCATTTTGTTTCTATTAATCAACGTTCAATATCTTAACATCAATGTGTTTTTTTAGTCCCACTTCCTTCCACCATATAATACTTTATTTATAATTTTCCTTCATCCCACTTTTTACTTTTATGTCTATAATATTTCCTAAACATATTTTTCTTTTCAAAATTCAACTATTCCATTCAAATTGATTTTTCAACATCTTTTACCTAAAATGGAAAAGATAAGAACGTTTAAAATATATTTTTAAAAAGTTTAATTTTATAATTTTCAATTATAAATAATAATTATATTATTTTAAATTTTTCAAAATTTTAAATAGCGCTTATGTTTTTCACTGATTATTATTATTATTATATTAAAGAATACATTTCTTGTAATTATATTTTTAGTTTATTGTCAATAAAGTATTAAATATTGGAGTCTCTAGTTATTTTTAACTCAAACTTATATAATTTAAAATAATAAATATAAGGTAACGTGGGAAACTCAGTTGAAGGTTTGAAGGAGGAGTTCACCATTACATGTAAATTGCATATAGTTTGTAATGTTCATTTAACTCAAAAAGTTGATTTAGGAGGTATGCTCCTTATATTTCCATCCCAATGAGGATGAATTGGCCTCACTCTTCCCTATATATAATATTCACTTACATAATCTTCGTATTTTTGTAAGTAAATTAAAAATTGTTTAAGAATGGAAATAGTGTATTTTAATATTAAAAAAAAAACTATAAATAAAAAATAGTTATTTCAATGTTTAATTTAAAAGAAATACTGTTGTTTTTAAGTTTTTTCTCCATTTTTTTTTATTTTTCTAGAAATATGATAAATCCGTTTGAAGACCGGGGAATATGTTATAGAATTTTTGATAAATAATATAACATGTTTATTGATCAATTTATTTTCAAAAGTAAATTTCTCTTCACTCATTTTTTAGTTAATTTTGAGAAATTTTATATATCTCAAGGAAACTTGAATATATGTGGAGTTTATAAAATTAAAATAAGTCTATGTTAGTTCAGAATTGCATAAATATATTTTAATTATTTATTAAAACTTTTTCTATATATATTTAGTCATCTTGTAAATTTTGTGAAATTAGAATTTTTAGTTTGATGTTAATAATTTAGTTTTTAATGGTCTCTTAAAATAGGGTATCAGAATGCTGATGTGGTGAAATTGTTTTGAAGTATGATAAGCCAGTAAGTAATTAATATGACAAAAACTGATAAAACATTTGATATTAATGAGTAAAATTCCACTTTTGTCTGTAAAATGAAAACAGAGTTTTAACCCTTTTGTTTTGTGTGCTGCTGCACTTCTTTTCTTGATAATGATTTCAACTGACTTGTGTGGTCTTACAAAGTTTGTAAGGAAGTACTTTATATTATTGTTAATCTGAGAGGGTGTTTTATGACAGAGAAAAAGAAAATGTTCATGGATGATTCAATCCAATCAGCTGTCCCATAGATTCTTGAAAAAATATAATACGTGTTTCCCGAGAGAAGATGAAGATGGTATGAATCAATCAAGAATGAAGTGGAAATTGCATAAATCAAGCAAAAGTGTAATCATTACCTGCCAAACCGATTGATCGAAGTTGCATTCTGCATTCTGCAAAGGGTATTCACGACTTCCAAAGCCTTCTTTTCCTACTCTATTACCTTCATCTTTTCCTCTGCTACATAACCTAGTACCTTACTATCTCATTTTTTTTTTCTAATAACAATTATCATATATCCAACGGTTATATGAATTGTATTTTTGTAAGTTGTTAGTTTTTTATTTAAGTTACATTTTTTCAATTTTTTTGTTGTTTTCTACTATCTTTCTTATTTAGGTTTGATATTTCATCATTTATGTTGTTGTTGAATGTAATAGAATTACTATATTTATAATTTTTGTGTGATTATTTAACATTGTATTGTTGATGAAGAAAAAAATTGAGTTGGTGTTCTCTTTTTGTATTTATTAATTTGTAATGATTTTAAAATATGGAAGCAGGAGGGGAGATGAGAGACTTATTGAGAAAATAAGAGAAAAATAAGTATGACGAAAATAAATTACATTTTTGTTTTGATTTTTAGGTGTACGAAGGTTATGTGACAAAACGAATTAGTATATTTTATAATGTTTTTCATGATTTCGTTTTTTGTATTAGTTTTAATTATGATATTTCTGATAACTTTGTCATATTGTAATAATTTTTGTAATAATTTTTTTATGTTTTATTTGATTGAGAAAGTAAATTTTAAAAAAATATGTAAAAAGTTTAATTATTTGGATAATAGACAATAAGAAAAAATAATTTATAAAAATTTTAAGTAATGTAATAATTATAGTTCATAAAATAATTTTTTAATAAATGAAGTTATAATTAAAATTAATTTAAGATTAAGTATAATTAATTTTTTGGATATGATTAATAAATTATTATTTTATAAATTTATTTTAATTATTATTATAATTTTAATTTTATTCTTATTATTTTTATTATCATTTTATAATTTCACTATTTTTATTATTATAATCATTTCTTTTTTTTATTATTATTAACTTTTATTATTAATATTATTAATAATTTAATTTTATAATTATCTTATTTTAATTATTATTATTTTATAATTTTATTAAATTTATTTATTGTCAATTTAATTCGTAGTATATTTTAAAATTATATATTATTTTAAAATAAAAATAAATATTTTTTTATTTTTTATTTAATTATAATTTATTAAAATAATTATTATATATAAAAGAAATAATCTTTCTTCGAGCATCAGCGAAAAATGATTTTGAAGAAATTTTTTAATTTTTCCTAATCTTTTATCTTGTTTTTCGGACTTTCACCACATTTCAATCCTTACTAACTTTTTGTTGGTTCATCCAAACATATTTTTATTGTCTCTCAACCTCACCCTCTATTATAGGATTGTTTTTCCTGGATTGGGAAACAGAAAATACACTCAAGTCCATTAAATTATCATTCCATTATTTGGTAATTGGTGATGATTAATGAAATATAATTTTCAACATTCCTAATAATTAAACAGTTAAAAAATTAAACAACATAATTTTAATCCAATTTAATTCCTCTAATTTATATTATCATAATGACAAAATTAATTCATTAGATTTTGGATTTTCACTTATCAAATTCTATTTAAAATTAATTTTAAGCACAACCACAAAATTTTAATATTTTAATTAATCAATCACACCCAACAAATATTCATTTTAAATAATTTTTAACTGTAAGGATAAAACTTGATCTTAAAATTTTATAAATTAAAAAATATATTAATTATACTTATAACATCATTAAAAAAAATTATAATTTTTTTTTCATTTCTCACAATTTTATCTTTAACTCAAATAATCTTATTTTTCACTCACTTTTACTTATAATATATTATTTCCTACTTCCTCAAATCTAAACATACTTTGATTGTTTTTTTTTTTCCTCAGAATCTTTGAATTGTGTTAAATTTTGTTTTTCTTGATTTTTCTTCCACCTCTATTAATATGATATTTTGTTCTTTTTGTTAAAAAGAATTAGTCTTATTACTTGTTGTTATCACCTTTATTACTTAGATCATTTCAAAAATTATAAATCATATAAAATTTAACAAGCATATCCCTTTTTCATTCAACATTCAATAAAATATTCAAATGATAAGTAAAAAATCTTTGGTGGAGAAAATATGAGTTATAAAGTCTCTCATATTTTTTTTAGAGATAATAGTTATGATGATGTTTTTAATAACATTAGTTTTCTTAATAAACTTGATCTTCTTTTATTTGATATTTGACCTTTCAGTGTCATTTTTACTTTTTAAGAACTTGTTTAATTTTTTGAAATTTATATTTTGTTAGTTATTTAGAACATGCTTATTCTTTATGAATTATATATATAATAATTTTTTTCTGTGTTTCCAACATCTACATGGTTTTGTTTTTACAAACAAACTTTCTAGTTAAGTTTCTAACCTCTTCAAATTTCTTGTTATTCCATCCAAGCAGTGATTATGAATTATGTAATATTTAGTTTGGAAATTATGTAATCAATTTCATCTTCCAATGGAGGATGGAAAGAAAAAGTTTTTCCACTATTGCATTTCTTCCATGAATTGGAAAAAAATATTTGCCAACATGTATACGTTAAACAAATAAAGAGAGTTAAATATCATTCGAAACAAAATAATCTGCAAAGTAAAAAATCAAGTCTTGTTGATATATAATCTGCAAAAGATACAAAATAATATGATAATATCAAAACATCATAAATTTTATTTTATTTTTTTTAAAATGGAAAGGAATAACAAACCAGTCTTATTGTCATTACCGAATCTACGAACAAAACTTCAACCTCCTTAACAATTTCCAATGGAACTACATCTCCATTAACGTTAGCTCTAATCAACTTAGGCAATCTGTTGAATTTTCCTGTCATAATTGGCTTTGATATTCCCTGATCTCTTGTGACTTCCAATTCCTCTAGATTAGGAATCTTAGAGAAAAGATGTAGAAAATCTTGACCATTTTGGAAAGTAACACGATGCAAATGCAAGATTTGAAGTAAGGGCAAATCAACACAGAAAATATCTTTCACGGTTGCCGATTTGAGAATTACAAGAGTTTTACAGCTAAAAATCACATATGCCACGTAATGTCTATGTCCCAGATTAAAGTGGAGATGTTAAAGTTTACAACTTCCTCTGGTTGCAGCTTCAAACAATGTCTGGATAGTTGTAGGATCCTTATAAGGGAACCACATTTAAAAGGAAAACATTTAGTGCCTAATTAATGGAGAGGTTGGTGGGAATCACGGGAAAACAAAAAAGAGTATACTGAGTGATGAAAGTGTAACAAGTTAGAAAATCTATTAAGCAGAAATGGTAGAAGTGGAATGAGAACTTGATTATTATATTATTAAAGTAAAAACAGATATTATAAAAAAAGTAAGTAGTCAAGTCTCATTTCCACTCAAGTCATCATCTTTCTAAAACTCCTAATCCTCTTTTTCCTCTGACTTCTCTTTAAGTCTCTGCTTCCATGCCTCATCAGTTTCTCAAGCAGAGCCTACCGTTGAACTCGTGACGGAGAATAGAATAAGTATACACGATCAAAATCTTCGTTAGAGTAAGTTCGTTCTCTGCCCCCTTCCCTTAGAGCCATTTTTAGGATTTTGATTTCTTCTTCCTTATGAGCTTGCATGTGGCATATGAGTTATCAAATAGTGCTCATGTAAGCTCAATTCCTTAGTGTTTTCGTCTGATCGTTGATCAGAGGACATTTTAATACAGATTTGAGTTCTTGACAATCTTAAGCTTTGAGGCTGTTAGAGAGAACTTCTAGTGCAATTCAGGTAAGGGAAGCTGACTTGCATGTTACCTGATTCCAGTTTGTATGTGATTTAGGATTTCATTCAAATTATATCTGTGAAAATGCATCTGTGATGGTTTACTTGCTGGCATGAAACTTAAGTTGAGTTGTTGATTGTTTATTCATTCTGGTATGTATGATGAGTATGTGGTAATTGATGGAATGCAAGTTTAATTTTTGGTTAAGTTAGTAATCTGAGACATGTGTAGTAGTTATGTGGTAGTAATACCTGCATAAATTGTCTCATAAGTTATGTTTTCTGTATAATTTGCTCAGCCGAAAGCATTTCGCCCAAGCGAGAATGGTTTCGAGTAGCAATTGTGCTCTCTGGACTATTTTCGCCCAGGCGGAAAGTTTTTCTCCTAGGCGAGAAAGTTTTTTCGCCCAAGCGAGGGTACAGTCACCTAGGCAAAAAAGCCCCTAGAGCTAGTGTGCTCTCTGGAGTGTTTTCACTCAGGCGAGAAATCCTTCGCTCGGGCGAGGATATATTCATGCCTAGATGAGAGTATTTTCGCTTTGGCAAAATGGCAATGCTCTCTGGACTACTTTCGCTCAAGCGAAAGACTTTTCGCTCAGGCGAGTGGTATTTTCACTCGGGCGAAATTTGTCTCGCCCAGGTTTTTTTTTTTTTTGGCTTTTTATTTCTGAATAGTTAGCTTTTTTGGAATGCAATATATGTATTTAGTAAAATAGATTAATTGATAATTTAAGTTTAATTATATCGATAGTTTAGTGATTTCTTTAAATGTTAAGATTGAGATTTAAAAGTGAATGAATGCATTAGTAGAGATCTATATTATAATGTCATATTGTTAAGAGTGTTGATAAAGTTGGTTAAAGCCTAGGCATAGTGTTTTCAGAAAAGAAAACACCCATGTTTTGAGATAATTAGGAAGTGCATTGTCTAAGAATATGATCAATAATGATTGATATCCTGGCTCTACTAGTAATAGAAATCAAATAGATGATCATTACTAGGTGGTGAGAGTCGAAGGAGGTCTGAACTGGGTGACTGCAGCTTGAAACATAGCTGGTCAGAAAAGTCTCAGGGAGACTAACCCTGTCATACATGATTGATGATTCATTTGTGTGGGGATTGTGTGGATTCACAATTTGGAGATGTATGACAGGTGCATATCTCGGGGTCTATTCAATGCACGAGTCTTCCGGAAGTATGAGTCATGTTTGTAGTGTGTTAGATCCTTATATTGTGATTATACATGAAATTAAATATTTTTGATTTGTTAAAATTTGGTTAGCTTACCCTTTGTTTTTGGTTGTGTTGTGTTTGATTTTTCTGTCTGTGATGATCGTGTCTTGACACGGGAGCAGATGGTGCTGGAGATGGATCTTTGGGAGATCATCTAGGTTGAAGGATGCTGTTAGGAATAATATTATATTTTGAAAAACTTATATATGATATTGTAAATATATTTTGAAATTTCAGTTTAGCTTTATTATATAATTTTAATGCATGTTAACTATGAAATATCGTGATATACATATGATATTAATACTTTAGTTGTCATAGAGAAGTTTTAATCTTGTGAAGTGGTAAAAAAAATATACTGGGTCAAAATTAAAATCTTAAGAATCAAAATCTAAATAGGGAACTGAATGCCATAAACGGTTTCAGCTCTTTGAGAGAAGACTTGTTGCAACAACTTGCTTAGTTGGGAGAAAAGAGAGAATATAACAAAGGATTGGGTCTGGTAAACTAGTAATCCTATCATCCTCATTCATGATTGAGAATTGGGTATACACCTTATATAAAAAGCTTAGGGCTGTTTCCTGTATATCAGGGGTTGAAAACTTTCATTATAGTATAATTTATTGTTAATAATGTAAATGTACGGTAAATAAGTTTATTTTAGTAGTTTATAATATTTTTTAAGTTTGTTACTTTTATATTAGGTAAAATTCCTAGATTTTAGCATGAGGAAATTTATAATTATTATTTTATTCAAATTAATTTTATATTTATTTTAATTACTTAATTACAATTAATTTTACTTATTATATATTTATCAATCAATAAAATGGTTTCATCACCATAAAATATTGAAAAAAATAGAAGAGAATATTAACTATCTTAAAATTTTATAATAATCTAACTATTTTAATTACAATAGGAACACAATTTCTTGGTATATTCATCATTTATTCACATTTGAAAAAAAAAGGTACGCAAAATAAAAATAAAAATACACCATTTAAAAAATTTTATGTAAAAATTACACCGGTTTCAAAATTTTGTCTCAAAACTTCTCTCTTTTTTTTCACAATTCTCTTGTGTTTTTTTTCACTATTTTAGGATGATGAAATTATAATCATTATTTCATTCAAATTAATTTCATGTTTATTTTAATTACTTAATCGTAATTTATTTCAACCCTTAAATATTTATCAATAAACAAAAATATTTTGTTATTATAAAATCCTAAAAAAAGCATAAGAGAATCTTAATTACCCAAGCAATTATTCATATCTTATATTAAATTATGCAACATTAACACAGTTTATTCACATATTAACTATTTACTCATATTTGAAAATAAAAATATACCATTTAAAAGATTTGACCTAAAAATTATACCTTGAAAATCTTGCCTGAAAACTTTCATTATGGTATAACTTATTGTTAATAATGTAAATGTATAGTGAATAAGTTTATTTTAGTAGTTTTCATTTTTAAAGTTTGTTACTTTTATTTTGTTCATACAATGTTTAACAAGTTTTTTATATTTTATTAGTTATTTAGAACATGTTTAGGCAACTGTTTCTAGCATGATACAATTTACTTTTTGTACTTAATAAATTTTTAATATATTAATAATGACCTTATTGTTTTATTTTAAAATTTACCTATTAATTAATTTTTCCCTCTCACGTGTCACCGAGTCATAAATAAGTACAGTATTAACAAACTTTCTTGATAAATAATAAAAAATAATCTTATAATATTAAAAAATATCTGTATTTTTTCTCAACCAACATTAAATTAGTTATCACAAAACTAAATAACTAAATATTTGAAAATAACGTGTGCAACTGAATTTTAAAAATTAATCATATTAAGTTGTAAATATATTAAAAATCCAACATCATTTTTATTATTGTTAAAAAAATAAAAATGTATCATATTTTTTAAAACTTAGCCTACATGCTGCACGATATATACTGCTTCTGGTATTTAACAAATGCTTAATTTGCCAACCATCTCCCCATTACTTTTATTTTAAAATTTATTTATTAAATATTTTTCTCTCTCTCTCATACTAAGTCACATATAGAAATCAGTACAATTAAGTAAAAAGCTGTTAACTTCTCTCTTTCTTCATACATATTAACGAACTTTTTTGATAAATAATAAAAAAATCTATTAAATATTAAAGAATATTTATATATTTTTTCAAGTAATATTAAATTGCTTATAAAAAAACTAAATATTTAAAAATAATGTGTTAAACTGAATTTTTAAAATTAATCCTATTAAATTGTAAATATCTTAACAACATCCAATATTATTTTTATTATTGTTAAAAAAATAAAATATGAAAAAGATGTTTATGTAAATGTTAAAGAAAAAAAATTATTTAATATATAAAATAACAAAGATATTATTGGTATTTAAGAATTTGTTAACTGTCTTAAAATTTTGTTAAGGACAAAAAGTAAGTTGTATGGTGCATAAAGCAACTTCTACATATTTATTGTATCCATTTATTAACTATTTAGTTTTTATCTTGATTCTTTTAGTATTAATTAAATTTGTAGTATTTTTTTCGCATTAATTGAGTTTTATGTTGGACATGTTTTTTTATTATGTTTATTTATGTATTTGATTTGATTAACTTAAATTTAATATTTAAAATTCGAATAAAATGAATACGAAATATATTTTTTTTGAAACTAATTATTTATAACAGAAACAAACAGTATATTATTATTATTTGTAAATAAATAACTATTATTATAATTATAAGGCATACAGTATTATTTAATATCTGGATAAAATAAAGTAAAAAATATATTTATATCTAGATGTAATGGTTTATTATTTAAAATAAACAAAACAAAAAATAATAATTTTTTTTTCATATCCTTAAAGACAAATTTTTCAAATTAGTGTAATTTTTTTATGAGATTTCCTAAATGGTGTAATTTTTTTTAGTTCCATATTTGAGTAAATGGTGTCCAATATTATTGTGAATAAATTATGCAATAATAACACAATTTAATTTAAAATTATGTGAAATCGTGGAAAGAGAAAATGATTTTTTAGTCTATTAAATGAAATTGTGCAATAAAAATACGATTTTAATTAAAATCCTTATTGTACTGCACCATTTGAGGATGATTAATTCTCGTTCATATATTCTGTTTTCTCATATTGCATTGGATTGTGCATATAACATTAATAGAATTAATTCATAATATTTTATTGAATATATAATTATTGAAATTAATTCTCATTAAATAATTAAATTAATGTGAAGTTAATTTGAATTATTAGCTCTGAAGAAAAGTTACTTGTTGTGAAAAAAATGTATGTAAAAGGTAGTTAAAGAAAAAGATGATTTTTGTGTAATGAAAATATAAATTATTTGAACTGGTTAGATTTTAAATATCTTTTTCATTCTTAAAACTACTCTAACTCTTTTTTTTATATAAAAATAACTTTTGCTGTAATTTTATAAAAATTCTCAAACTACTTTTGCTCTTTTTTTTCTTTTATAAAAAATCATAAATTTATTTAGAATTTTTTGCTTTGTAAAACTATTTCTGTTCTTTTTTTTCTTTTATAAAATTTAGATTTTTTTACTTCTTAAAACTACTTTCACTCTTTATTTTTTTTTTATTGAAATGAAAATTATTGTTTACATTAACAAACAATTTTTTATTGAAATGAAAATTATTGGTTACATTAACAAACAAGGATATAACTAAAGGATGCATATCATTTCTATTTAGTATTTATTTATGACAAAAGTTAATTATAAATATCTCTCTTTATATATATATATATATATATTTATTTATTTATTTATTTGTTTATGCACTTTAAAGGATTTTGTACATATTATACTTTTAAATTGGTTTGACAATCTATTTTAATATATATTTTGTTTGAAAAATGATATCATTCATGTTTATTATTTTTTTTTATAAAATTACAGTAATGATTATTTTTATAAAAGAAAAAAAGTAGCCAAAGTAGTTTTAAGAAGAAAAAAATATATTTTAACATTCTATTTCAAAAAAGTTATTTAAAATAATATATAATATTTTGGATTTCTCTATAATGAAATGATGCATATTTTTGTATAGTATTTATTTATGATAAAAGTTAATTATAAATAAATATATAACCAAAATAAATATATAACCAATTATTTCATTTTATTATTTTTAAAAAAATTACAATAATGATTATTTTTATAAAAGAAAAAAAAACAAAAATAGTTTGGAAATTTTTATAAAATTACAGCAAAAGTTATTTTTATATAAAAAGAAAAGAGCTGAAATAGTTTTAAGAAGAAAAAATATATAAATAAATTTTAAAAACTATCCAGTTCGAATAATTTGAATTTTTAATATATAAAATATTTTTTTATTTAATTATCTTTTACATACATTTTTTTTACAACAAGTAAGATTATTTTTATATTAAAAGAAAAGAGCTCAAGTAGTTCTAAGAAAGAAAAAAATATAAATAAGTTATACATTTTCTTCACAAACAGATAATTTTTTCTTCACAATAGATAACAATTCAAATTAACTTCACATTAATTTTAATTATTTAACGACAATTAATTTCAATAGTTATATATTCAATAAAATTTCATCTTCAATTAAATCGTGTTATTAATATTGTTATTAATATAGAATTTTTTCACAAATGATATGGTGCAACTTGTACACAATTTACCCATATCTATAATTTAAATACAAAATTATACTATTTTAAAAATTTCATAAATAAATTACACTAATTTAAAAAAATTACCTTTTTATTCAGTTTTTTTCGTCTTTTCATTTTATAGTTATTTCATAATATATTCCATATAAAAGTTCAGTCGAATCTTATTATCTAGGTCTTTGTATAATTTCCCCTACAAGAAATAAAGTACAGAAGTTAGAGAAAAAGAGATAATCATCTTATGGTTTGGTTTTTTCTTTTTCGTGTTGGGTCAATGACTGAAAGCCAACAAAACCAACAAGAAAAGAAAAGTAAAACAACATTTTTGTCATTTAAAATAATTGTAATTGACAAAAGGCTTGAGTTGTGTGAGCGTGAAGCACCAGCCAGCACTTATATATATAATAACACACATCCTCTTCTACATTATCCAATACCCACTCCCTTGTGTTCTCTTGTTCCCAACCCATTTCTTTTCTTCACATCACACACCACAAATGGAAGAGACCAAATCCAAGTTCAAGAGGATTTGTGTGTACTGTGGAAGCAGTTCTGGTAACAAAGCCAGTTACCAAGAAGCTGCTGTGGAACTAGGCGAGG
>Ga0099824_1001020_pt1 | contig 37520 bp, 21 predicted proteins | sample SiratrowhiteBW_FD_76837 | JGI IMG/M metagenome (GOLD analysis project Ga0099824, IMG submission 76837) | Root nodule microbial communities of legume samples collected from California, USA - Siratro white BW | ecosystem: Host-associated > Plants > Roots > Nodule | place: USA: California... | reverse complement strand
TATATATATATATATATATATATATATATATGACCTTAAATCGTAAGTTGGAAAGAATTGTAATCACTCCTTCGCCTCTTTCTATAACTCTGCTTCTGAAAAAAAAAAGTTGTCCGAGAGGACTTAAATGTAAATTATTTGTTAAAAAAGAAACAAACACACGCACAAAAGTTTGTATACACTATCTTATTAATAAAAAAATTATAGAATTTAATAATTGGATATATTAAATTTACATTTTATAGAGAAAAGTTACTGAAATTGTATCTTAACAAACTTTTAGACTTGATATAAACTGATCATAACTCTCTCTATAAACTTTTAATATTTCAAAAAAATATATATTATTAACTACCCTAATTTTAAAAATTATTATAATAAGTTGACAATGAGAAAAGTAACATTCTCCTATAAATGTGATAATTAGATTATCAACTTTTATGCTAGGATTAAGGATCTGTTTAGACGGCTAAAACACGCTCTTCTGTCGCATTATACTCAAATTTTTATTTTATTTTTAGTGCATCAATGAATTATTTTTTAAAAATGATTTTATTTGTTAATTGTGTTTTTGAAGAAGGATAATATTCTTTGTATAGTTAGTCTAAAAGTACTTTCAGAATAATCCAAACATGTTTATTAGTTATCTTTAATTTTTGTTTTATTTTGATGATAGGATGCACACACCTATTAATGGTTAAATAAATGAACTTTTCTTTGTTGTCATCATTCATGTTTCCTCCAACATGAAGCTATTGTATGGATAATATGTAACAAGGCCTTGACAATAAACATATAAAATCTTAACACATCTCTGTTATACATTAATTCATAGATTGATATGGGTATTTGAGCTCATGCGGGTAGAAGGTGATAAAAATAATATAAATATGCACTGATTCTAGGGTATATATAGTCCATTATTATATATATGGTTTATTATTATATAAATATATATTTATTATCTCATTTATTTTTCATATGACTTAAAAATTGTTGAAATATCTTTCGTTGCACACCTGCCTTTGATTCAAGCACTACAGAGCTCAAACAAGAAAATGAAGCAGAAAATATCTCAATCTGTAAAGACCATTTCAACCCTTATTAGAACATTAATATCTATTCAACCACCACACCAAATAAAAGTCCTTTTTCTAACAGATTTTATTTTACCAATTGAATTTTAGTCAACAAAAAGATTTACCCTCAATTTGTACTTCCTTTGGAAAAGTTTTACCCTCAATGGTAGATTTTTTGTGACAGGTCTATGTGTTAAATGTTATAAATTAAATATTAATGTTCATAAACAATTTGATATTATTTTAAACAATATTTATCGAGATTTAAAAAAGATAGTAAAAGAATTAAATAAGTAAAGTAAATGATACAGGAAACATAAAAAATGATAAAATGCCTAAAATAAATTATTGAAGCAAATAAACTGCAGAAAAGTAGAAGAAAACTATAAAATACTTAAATATAAATTATTTCAAATGTGATGATTTAGAATATTAGAGTAACTATGAGTGTTCCTATGACTTAAGATTTACGTGGCTGTTTACAAGTTTAAACTTTTATTACAGAATACAAGTATATATAATATTTATAAAGGTATTTAATAATTTTAATATTTGAGAGACATTGTTTTTATTATCGAAATAAAAAAAATATAGTTAGAAAAAATATCCTCAACATAAAACACGTTAGATTAAACTCGCTTTTTTAATATCAAATATGTTTATAACATATTTGGATTCATACTTATGTTTGTAATCTTTAAATCAAGCACATGGTATAGTTACTTTTGAATTTAGTAGGTTGTGACTTGTATAGCTTTAGATAATATATTGAGAAAATTTGTTAGTTGAGATACTATTTTTTTAAAGATAATTTTTTCTTTTATGTAATAGGACTAGAATACCTTTTAAGTGTTTTTTCTTATTTATTTTATTTTTGGTTATTAAGAGAAAAACTTTTATAAATACATTAAGATGATGATACACAAGTTTCTGAGACCTATTTTTTCTAAAGTATATGGAGGGTGCTTCAATTCAAAGTCAATATAAATCCTACTCTTATTGTTCTTATTGCATTCAGAAGGATATGCCAAACATTAATTTTTAAATGGATGGTTCTTTGAGGCCCATTGATTTATTTACCAAATATTAATAAATTATAGATGTCTAAAATTTAGGGTTTACAACATCATGAAGTGAATATATGTTAAACAAATTAAAATTATTTCATTAATGTTTTTTTCTAAAATAATTAGTTAAAAGTATAAGTGTTTTTGAATTTACAATCATTAAATTTGTGTTGTAATATAGGTGGTGGTATAAGAAGTCATTGTTAAAGTACACATAGAGACTCGTGAGGATTTAATTATAATTAATTAAATTTAGTCATTATTGAAAGTATGTTAGAGATCCTAAATTTTTAGGAATATAAGACTTAATTTAATCATAATAGAATGCAAAACTTTACTTGTTTAAATTTATTAGAACTATTATTTTATAAGCTATTTTGTAATTTTAAATTCATTATAATTATTGCCTTATTATTATTATTGGTTCTTTTGAAAATCACTTACAAATATTTCTTACATTTAAAATCTTTATTTTTTTAAGTAAAAAAGATGTATTAGAGATCTTGCATATCATCATATAAACTTTTATTTCTATTTAATTATATTACAAGTTTAACTAAACATTAGAAGTAAAAATTTACTTGATTATTACCAATATATTTCAAACCTTGAGATATCTTAATGAGTCGGAAACTAATTAAAGGTTTTTTTAATAATAAACTTTATTTGATTATTTTTTTCAGATACTTCAACTTGACATAAAACTATTAAAATTATTCTTTGTCAATTATTTGTGTTTGGACTGAAACCTAAGGGGATTCTTTATTCTCTACACCACATGCCCACTCCAACCAAACTAGAAAATAATAAAATGAAACTAACCTAGTTACAATGTCATAATTTGCACAAACCAAGTATGTTTTCCTTATTTATTTAAGTCTTGCACTAAGTAACTCTAAGTACATTAACAAAATCACATGTGGTTTGCTCTTTCCCATGACCAAGATTCCCAAAAGGAAGCATCAAGCTTTTTTAATTGCTATGCTTAAACTATTTGTCTTTTATATATATATATATATATATATATATATATATATATATATATATATATATATATATTACAAATAATCAAATAAGAAAAACATATTATAATAATAAAGGTAAATAGTATTATAATATTACAAAAATAAAAAAAGTAAATAATAATGTGATAAAAAGGATAATTAAAATACCTGCAAATTACAGCATTGCAATCATTAAAAACAATAAAAGTAATATATATATATATATATATATATATATATATATATATATAATAATAATAATAATAATAATAATAATAACAACTTATAAAGAAATTTTTTGAAATTATATTATTAAATTAAGGAATAATACAGATCAATATTAAAATCAAAATATTATTATGAAAAGTGATAATTTTTTTAGAAAACCATATACGCTAAATTAACATTTAAAAATTAGAAGAGAAAAAAGTTACATAGAGAACCTGTGTAAAAATATGAGAAAATGGTCCAGGTTATTTTAGATAGTTTGCTTTCTTTATTATTAGATGGTTTGTTTTCTTGTTTTGTTAGATGGTCTTGAATATGTTTAAATGGTTTGATAATCATTAACTTACTCTTTAACCATAAGAATTCGGATAATTTTATAAAAAATTAACATGAAGATGTTATTAGAATTTGGTCAAGCCACTTTCCTAGTTTTTTAAAATTTTGAATAGATGAAACTCGCTGCATTAAGAAAAATAAAAACAAAAATATATTTACAATATGTCACTATAATTCAAAAATACGTATTAAAAAAATTATTTTGTACTAAATAATATAAGCTTAGCATCGGCATAGTTAACGTTTTTATGCTTTTATTTTAACAAATATACTAAAAATTTTAAAATTTTATATTAATAATGTCGACTTTGTTGACGCTTATTTTTTTTATAAGCACCTAGTTAATTTCTTTTAATATTTTCATATTATTGACTGACGTTTATTTTTTTATTTGTTTTCGTAGGCACTTGGTTATATTTTTTAATATTTTTTATATATCTGTTCATGTGATGTTTATATTTTTTCTCATGTATAGACCAGTTGAGTAATTAATGTTAGCCACCTCCATTTCATTCTATGTTTTTGAAAGTTATTTCATTTTTACTTACTGCTGTTATTCTCGCACTCTCACTTCTTCTCTGCAAATCTTTCTTCATCTTTCTCCATTTGCTGCAAATCTTCTCTCATTTTCCTCTCTTGAGCTTTGATTTCTCTCATCGCAGATGAGCATTGTTTCATTTCTTATTTCATGTTTTGGTTCTTTCTTTCACTTCTTGTTGTAGTTTGTTTTTTCTCATTTCATCATTTCCAATCTGTCGTAGTTGTAGATCCCTTCTCTCATCATCGTTTGGTTTGTTTCTGTTTCCAAACATTGGGCAGAGCGTGACCCTTCTCTCACATGAAGGGTTTTCAAAGGTAAACAATTTATCTGATTTGTGTGTTTTATGAACTTTAATTTTTTTCTTAGAACCTTAATTTTCTTTTGTTGACTATGATACAAAGAAGACCGAAAATAAATTGCAGCAACAACCTTAATTTTTCATTTAGTATCATTTGTACAAGTCCGTGGTTTATTTTACTTTATTTAGTATTATTGTGTTGCATGCTCTTACCTTACTTAATTTGGTTGTTTTTGAGTTGTGTTGTATTCTTTTGGTTTAATTTAATTTGAGCTTTCTGAATTTGTGTTGCATGATACATATTTTTTTTTCTCTTTTAAGCATCGGTTAAGCCGACTCTTTGTTAATATTATAAAATATTTTTCTCAATTAGCGTAAGCTAAACTGACATTGTTATTCATGCTACATTTAATGTTAGTAATTTATTTATGTCCCCTTAGCGTCGACATGATCGATGCTTACCTTAGTAGCTTCCAGGATTTCAACAGGTGCCTTATGAACAATACAATGCATAAGCATTGACTTTCCTCTTTTATGTTTATTTTTTGACCATTTCTATCTTTTTAAATTCTTGTAGTTAACATACATATTCAAGACTGTCTAATGGTCAATTTTGTTTGCTGTTGTTTGGTTTTGAATTTTTGTTTGTTCTATTATCTTCCTTCTTCTTTTGCTTTGTTTTGTGACGGTACCATATCACTTCTTTTGAAGTGCTCTGCTACACTTCACTATGATGGACAAAATAAATTGCAATTCATAGATAGTATTATTGACCACCTACCACCATAGATCAAATCTCCTCTATATGGAAAAGATGAAACAACATGTTTGCATCATGGCACATCAATTTCCAATCGTCGAATATCCGACAATCCATAATTTGGATGGATTTTGCTATTGAAATTTGGAATGATCATAAGTTAAGGTATGGACCTGTTACGTAGTATGAATCTTCAGTAAGAACGACTTCCTTGAGACACGAAGATCAGTTTGTTACAAAATTATTTTCCAAGTTATGTGTTATAACATACAATTTTAGGCTTGACCTTGCTTACAAATGTAGTGATAATTGTTCTTGTGGAATTATTTTCATGGCTAAAAGAAATATCAAAGATCAAGCCATGGAGTTTCTTCGGAGTCTTAAAGAACATTATGGGAACATCAAATCCCATATTCTTCTGCTATAACCTTTACCCATCATTTCAAAAATTATCTTCTCTGTTGTTCATCGAGAAAGGTAACTTCTTAGGAATAAAGTACATTCCGCATTGTCTAATGCCTTAGAGGTAAAGAATACCTCATTAACAGTTCTAGTATTTCTAACAATTGTTAGTACAAATTTTGTGGCAAAGATAGTCAGACTGAGAAAGTATGCTTTCACAAGAATAATTTAAACAATACTATTGAAAACAAAGGAAAAAACCATCACAACAATAAGATCTGCTCACATTGTTGATGATCTAGTCACTTTATAGACGTCTACTACAAAAAAACATGGATTTTCTTCTAGCTATAGAAGTTCTAGAAGAAACATTAATGTAGTCGCAATAGATAAGGAAAAATGATCATATGATCAATATAAGATATAAAGTTTACTCAAAAACAATATCAAGCCGTCCCACACTTAATAAACCAACAAACATTTAGTAGTTTGGATTCATCTCATATCGATTCTATTTCCACCTGTGTGTTAGACTTAAAGAATTCAGGCATAACCTCTTTTAACAATGACATCACTTCGGTAGTAACAAATCACGTTGTTTAAATACAATTTTATTTATCAAATTTAAAAAATATGTAATCCATTACTATTAAGCTACCAAACGATCATCCAATTATTGTTTATGAAATTGGAACTATTAAATTAATTGGTGCTTTTTCACTTCATGATGTTCACTACATTCCATCTTTTAATTTGAATATTATATCTATAAAATTAATCAATAATAACGACTTCATTGTTATCTTTTATCCTGATTCTTGTATTATACATGAAAATAGCTCCAAGAAGACAATTGGTATAACTAAGACCATCTATGTTCCTTACTGTTGAATTATTAGATGATCTAATTAATGTATTAGATGTTCCAAAAATCCCTTTAGATGATTTAATCATCTAGCACAATTTTGATGACAACAATAACTCTAGGTGCATATTTGTATTTGATGATCTATGTACTTAAGTAATATTCATAGGTATATAAGTATCAAGCATAAGTGCAGTCAAATCTAGATGGACTCCAGACCCAACTAAGTTTTCCTATTCACTATTATTTTATTAAAAATATATTAATATAGTAAATATTTTAAAACAATTTTTTAAATTCTTTTACCAGATCAACAAAATTTTTACTTCCAAAAAGAACATTTGTAAAACTTTGAATTTTTTCTTAACTCAACATTTTTGTAGTGTTTGTAACATTGATATTTGGCATTGTCATATTGACCATATATCTTATGACAAAATAAATATTACAAAACAAAATTATACTAAAATAGAAAGTAGAAAATATTATTTTTGTAGTACGTGTCTATGCAAAACAAATAAGACTTCCTTTCCTATTAGTAATTATGTTGCCTCTAAACCTTTTGATTTTTTGCATTTAGACATTTGGGACCCTTGTAACATTACTTATTTTCAGGTATATAAGTATTTTCTTCTCGTAGTAAACAATAAAACTAGGTTTACTTGGATAAGACTCTTAAACAATAGAATTGAAATTAGACAAAGTATAAAGACCTTTATTAATTTTGTTGAAATTCAATTTGAAACCAGTGTTAAAAAGTCTTCATAATGATAATGGAATAGAGTGTTTTTTTGCATGAACGATTGTTATGCTTCAAAAGTATTTTGCATAAAAACTCCACGTTGAAACTCCTCAACAAAATCGTATTGTTGAGAGATAACATTAGCATATTTTGTCAATTTCTTGTGCCATTCTCTTTCAAAGTAATTTGTGCAAAAGTTTTTGGAATTTTGTTATTACTCATGTTTATGGAATATGGTCTAACCATCTTGTACAATGTAGTTTAGATTTTAATATTGGTCATGTATTGGGCCTTTTAGTTTTACTATTTTGATTTATTTTGGTTGTGAATTAGAAAAATAATAGAACATTCACAAAGAACCATGCATCCTCATTTATCTACGGCCTACAAAGAAGTATGCATCTACGACCCACAAAGAAGCAAGTGAAATATGCATTTAGTGTACACCTTGGACGTCCAAATATGAACATTCATGGAGCGCACTTGTCACATTTACAAAGGAGGAGAATTCAACCTATTACAATTTGACACATTTCCAAAAGTGGAGACTTCAATATCTGACTCACGGGATTCAAGTTGGCATGTGAGACTCCACATTGGGTTGAAGTGGCAAACATGCACACCTTGGAAGTATCATCTTGGAGTTCTGAAGCACACAAATACATATATCAAGTAGGACTATCAAAATCTGCACATTCCCAAAGTTGGCCAATCTTGCACAAGGTTAAGGAGGAATGAATGCACCTTCCTAGTGGATCTTGATCCACTAAATGCAGTGCCAACCAAAGAACTTATGACAAGTAGAAGTAACTGATTGGAGAGAAAGAAAGCTTGCATAACACGTTAGGGTTATGGTTCCTACAACAACTAATGTTAGGGTTTGGCAAAGCTTCCTTCACAAGCTTTCTAAGCCTATAAATAAGCATGCTAGGCAATGTAAAATTGAGCTTAAGTTGAATAGTGAATTGCTACAGAAATTTTTCCAACTTCATTGTTCTTTAGATCCTATTTGTTAGCTCTTCTTGAGTCTATCCTAAAAACTACTTGAGAGTTGGCCTAACCTCTCTTAATCCTTGTTCCATCTAAACGTTCCAATCTTCCTCCATTGATTCCTCTTATTTCCGCTTCTATTTCAATTGGTGCATTACATCCAAATGTTGAAGAATGGATGTTGCATGGAGCTAGGCTGCCAACCACACAAAACTAGCTCCATCAAAATACCTTCCTCTATCTAGTTTTGTTACCAATTGTTTCAAGTTGGAAATGATTAACCTACGTTCCTAACTTGAGGAGGGGGGGATCTTAGATGATCTTCTTTCTTGGCCATTAGATGATATGCTTTCTTGTCTTCTTTAGATGATTTAGAATATGCTTAGACGCTCTAATAGTCTTTGACCTACTAGACCGTCTTTAACATACATAAATTATTTGAGGATGGTTTGCCAAGACTATCTATGTCAAGTTTGTTAGGTGTTTTTGTTTGCATTTCTTTTTTTTTATCTTCTTTCTCCTTTCGCTTTCTTCTTTCTTCTTTCACTTTGTTTTGTGAGTTTATTTTTTATAAATTAAATAAAAAATAATTTATTTATTATAGGAACTAAAATAAAGAAATAAAATTAGAATAAATAAAGTTAAAATAAAGAATTACATAAAAAACATTAAACAAAATTTTTCAAGGACAAAAAAGAAAATATAATTACATTTTAAAAATAAATAATATTATTTAATTCTTATTGGTTTTGTGAAGTAGTTATTGAAGATGTCCCTGATAAGTATGGTGAAACCATGCTTCACAAGAGAAAGCATATCCAATTACGTGTAATCAAAGTTGATAAACCGTGGTAATATGGATTTAAGCGTATTTTGGAGTCTTCGTTTCATTTTGCTTCAATTGAGTAGGAGTGATCATCATCTTGTGAGTAGAATGGAGTAAAATCGATGAGATAAATAGTAAAATGGTTAAATTTAATTCTTTAAAGTTGTATTTGTTTCATCACAACTAATACGTCTAAGGAAGGGAAAACCCATTATTTACATTTGAATTTATATCTTTGAAGTGACAAGATGAAAGTTTGTGTAATTCCAAAATTTGATCTCCAATTTTAAAAGTTTCATGCACATAATATTGGCAACATGATTAAATTCACATTTGAAATGACAATGTTCATAAAAGTGTCGCAACATGATTGAATTCACATTTCAAATGACATTTATATTCTTATTTAGAAATTTATTTGTGTATTTAAAGGATTCTTTGCTTGATGAGTTTAAAAATTTATGTTCAAAATATTGATATAAAAGAAAAAATATATAATTTTATTTTGTAAATAATACTTGAGAAATTAAGTAATATACTAAAAACATTTTATGTTTATAGTATAAAATGTTTTGTTGGTTAACCATGTAAAAGAAATTCACTACATTGTATTATATTTATGTTGGTTGATTATCGGTTATGTCATGAGACATAATCAATTATGTCTAACATCCTAGTTAAATCAATTCGATTACACATTGTGACATTGTTAAAAAAAAATTGACATGTATATAAGTACTAATGACACTCATTTTGATAATCCAATATGCCAAGGACAAAGTCAAAGTCAAGAGGGTGAATCTCTTGAATCAAGAAATAAAGTTATTCATCTTATAAAAACATGCAAGTACCCTAACTTAACAATACAAGCGTTATGTGCTTGTTTGAACATGCAAACATTATATAAACATTGTTTGTGGGCTAAACACTGAACTCATTTATCATAATTTTGTATCCCACCATAAATGCCAAATGGTACATCTATTGAGCAAGGTCTTTTATGATCTTTTCTTTGAGATTTTTCTATGTCATAGCAAAAAAATATTTGTCTACACAGAGTAACAACACATGCATTTTAACCTATCTCATAAAAACTACAATTAGTATACCTTTATAAATGACTACTTTCTTACTCTTTCAAAGTTCTTCCAAGTAGTAGGAGTGTAGTGTAAGTTGGGACCTCTGAACCAACTGCCACTGTGCCTAATTGATTTGAATGAGCTTTTGATTGACGAAGCACAAGAAATTGATGGTAATGTTATATAGGGCCTTCATTGTATACACATTCACTTGTAAACTCTCTTTGGGGTTAAGGAAGAGGATTTCATCAAATATTTCAACTAAGAAACACTTTTTGGTTGATAAGGAACATCTTGAAGGGCACTAACCAATTTCAATATCAAGATCATAAACAACATGTGAGTTAGTTCGATTTTCATTGGTGTTGTAGTCGGCATGCCTCGAAGCTTGTGAAAATACTTCTTTTTTTCTTTTAGTAGTGACACACAACATCAGTAGCACCAAAGATTATACTGAACAAGGAATGTGGTTGTAAAAGCAATGCCTCACTTATATTGGTTCATCTATCGTAACAGACTACATCCAGTTCTCAATCAACAAATTGAATTTTACTAAGCAGTCTAATGATGCGAAGTATACTTTAGGCTTGTAGCTACTCCTAGCTAATACCTTGAGTATTATCTCCTCAAGCCACTTATGGCTTAATGAGTATTTTTTTCACAAGCACTTTTGACTTAACGAATATTCTTTTGATTCCTAACCAGTCCTAACTAACCTCGTTTAGTATTCTTTCTTGAGCCACTCCTAGCTTAACGAGTATTCTTTCCATAATCCACTAGTGGCTCAACCAAGTATTCTTTCACAAGCCACTTTTAGCTCATATAAGTATTATTTCCCAAGCCAATCCTAGTTCAATTGAGTATTCTTTCTCAACAACCACTTCTTGCTAAGATATGAAGTTTGAGTGAGTGTATGATCATCAGATCAAGAGACTTTCTCTCTAGGGAGAGAATGAGTCTTTCAATGAATACAAGGATAAACACTCTCTCCTAGTTTGTTACTTGGATACTTACAGTGTTATTCTTGAAGCTTGTTTAGATCTAGAGATTTGACAGAGTTTTTTCTCTATGCATGATCTTTGTTCTTCTTTTTAAAAGGTGGCTTTATGTAACTAAAGAATATACTTGTTGAGAGATTGTTTCTTGTTCTTGAATAACTGAATCACTTTTAAATGTCCTTTCTTCATTTGACGGGCTTGATGGTGGACTTGTGCATTAAATGCACTCCATTCAACTTTGGGTACTCTTCTTCTGCAAACAACATCCTTAATCGTTGACAAGACGTATCTCCTTGGGTAGTATAGCCTTTTGCCCCAACATATGATAAAAGTGCACATCTTACAAAGCAGATGGATGGACCAAAGTTAAAATACTCTATGTTAGGATCTTGTTGAAGAAAGTAGCTTTAACTTTTTTCCCAAGACAACTTGATGTGATTTGTCTTTGAACAAATCTTTTTGGTCAGATAAAAGAAACAAACATTTCTTATAACATAAAATAAGCATATACATATATATATTTGTTGTAGTATGAGGTTAGCTTAGACTATACACATATTTTAGGATATAAATGTTTTATCAAATGTAAAGGAAGACTATATAGTCTTGTAGTGTTTGATAGACAAAATACTTCTGTCTTACATGATCTATTATTTGAACAAAGCATTTGTAATATAGACAATGCATGATCACGTTTTATAATTTGTTTGTATTTAAGTAGTTAATAAAAAACATAAGATGTTGATTTTTCGTTAATAGTATAATTATTAGGTTGCATTTGAGTGTAGGGTGCATCCTTCCATCTTCATCTTTTCCACTCTTATCCCCTATGGTTCACTTTTGGAGAAATTTACTTTTAGTTCAAAGGCTAACTCAAAGCATCTTAAAATTGTCTTCACCACCACGATGTTTTGTATGTTAGGTTCACACATAATCAAAGTGTTATGTATAAATTGAAGAATATTAGTCTTTATCTCCTTCTCCCCCACTTTAATCCTGTCAACATTTGTTTTTTTACAACTTGTGTAGTTAGACTAGTCAATCCCTCTACTACTATCATGAAAGAAATGGTGCTAAAAGATTTCCCTGTCTCAACTCTTTAGAGAGTTTGAATTTCGATGAGGGACTTCTGTAGATTAGAATAAATAAGAAAATGGACTCCAAATATCTTCTAGTCCACCTAATGCACTTTATAAAAAAATCCAAAAATTTCCATCTTATAAAATAAAAAATCCCACTTCTCAAAATCTACTTTCAATATTAAGAATTTTTTTCTTCTAACATTTACCTTCTTTTATTTCCTACTAGTATACTATCCGAAAGATTCCTACCCGGAACGAAACTAGATTGTATTTGGTTAATAACATTAAAAAGTACCACTTTCAACCTCTTTAATACGACATTAGATAAAATCTTGTACATGAATCTAACCAAGGATATTGAACAATGATTGCTCATGCTTAGGTGGTTGTTACCTTTAGGTATTAATGTTATAAAAAAAGCATTAACTCCTATTATTGGTAGAGATCCTTTCTTATGAAATTCCTTTATTCCGAGTAAAATATCACCTTTAAAAAATTCCATTGGTTATTGATAAAACTAAGGTTAAAATCATATGTTCCTAGACTTTCGTTTCCTTTACATTCCCACACCACTTCTTTGGCCTCACTCGCATTAAAAACCTCAATTAGGAATATATTGTCACTATGTATTAATGAGGGAAATGAAATTCCTTCTAACCTAAGGCATAGGTCATCATTTTTCTCAAATTTAGTTTTGAAGAACGACCGTATTTCCTCCTCGACTTCTTAAGGCTCCTCCACCCAAGATCCTTGTACATGTAGGCCTTTAATATTGTTTTTATTCATCCGTCAATTAATTAGAAAGTGGAATTATTTTAAATTTGAGTTGCCTTCTAATATTCATCTTGACCGAGATTTTTGTTTGACCTAGGATTTGTACATAAAGCTTAGCTTCTTTAACTGTATAAACAAACCCATTCTTTCAATCTTACCTACTTTATCTAACACCTCTCCCTCATCAAGTTTGTCTAACTCACTTGTTCTGGTTGTAATTCTCTATTTGTTCGACTTTAATTAAATCTCTATAAATCTCTTTGTTCTATACTTTTAGATTCTTTTTAGGCTCTTTAGATTCTGTTTTATGCCATATAAACCCATCCCCATATTTCCATACCCATTCCATAGTCTCTTAACTACATCATTTAAAGCCTTTCCCTTATTACCACATATCTAAAGCCCTAAACGACTTAGGAACACAATCCATAAAAGAGGTCTTTGAAACAAAAGCACAATAATATGAAAATGTTTAGTCAAGAACAAATGTTTTGCTATCTGACCATAATCCTTTTGTGTGACAACGATTTTGTCTAATCTACTCCTTGAGGTGCCATTAGGTCCAAATCAAGTAAATTCTCAACTAAATAAAGATAAATATATCAATCTAACATTAACAATAAACGAGTTAAAGCTTTGCATTTCTTTCTTACTACTACCTGCTTGAATTTTTTTCTTTCTTTTCCAACACCTCCCTTACTGCATTATGTGTTCCCCCTATCCCCATTTTCCTGCTATCCCAGGAATTCTTCCATAGGTTGATCCCTCACAAATAAGTTTATCTTTCTTTCATATAGTTAGCATTTCCCTTGTACCATTCACACTAAGATTGAGATGTAACCATATATCCTTATCCCCCAAATTGCCCAACACATTTAGTCTCTAATACTTTGGTTCTTTTAGACATAAAAAAAATTCAATATTTTCCTTATCAATAATTTCTTTTACTTATGTTCTCTTAACATGCCCTCCCATACCCCTATAATTTATAGTCAAGATCTTGTTGAACATTGAACCTACTGATATCTATTATATGATTTGTATAATTTATTTTCAATCGCATAAATTAAGAATACTACATTATTAAAATCATGTTACCAATCATCCTAATTTTGAACTCGAACACTTTTCCATCTTCTCAATTTTGTCAATTTTTTTAATTCATGCTTATATGAATAAAGTGTTCAACATACTATATAAAAAAATAGAAAAGTTTAATGTGCATTATGAGAAGAGATTAAAATCATATATTTCTATTTTATTTCCAATAATTTTTTATGTATAACGTTAATACTTTTAGTTTCATTTAATGTTAATGACACTTTAATAAAATTATTGGAAAGATAGAAAACGAGACTAAAAACGGAGAACAGTTATTTAATCATGGGAGAATATGTGCGTTTGATATTATATGCATGAATTGAGTATACCTAGGACATGCATTTATAATGAATCAAGTTATTATAATTTGTGGAACAACCACTTTGATATATTCAATTTGATATACAAGAAAATCTGGGACCTTTATCTTTGATTGATACTGAATTATCGTTTATACAATTGAAATGCCAATATGTAGGTCTTAATATGGTTGAAAACATTGGACAATTGCCGGTATAAACATTGAAACCACAAAGTCACAGGTCTTTTTATTTTAATATGTAACATGATGGAGTAAAGGTATCATACAGATTCTTAAATTGCCATAGTATGAATGTTTTCATAAAAAGACAATTAAATGGTAGCACTTCCTGTTAGCATATTATCTTGAGATTTTTAATTAGCACCCTCGTTGGCTTGTAACTTTTTGAACTTTCTTCACTTAGATATTAAAAAAATTACCTTATCTATCTGTCACCTCATTGCACTGTTTACTGGCTTATTGTGAACAATGTTATAATAATATCTGTATTTCTAATTTGAATAACAAAGTGCAATAATTAACAAAAATTATATTTATGTTTAAAAAGAATTCTGTTTTCACAATTAAAAACATAAAAATAAGGTCTGCACTTTTTAATAATTTTTATTGAGTTTAAATTCTGATTAAACCAATTAGTTACATAAAATGGATTGCAACGTCATTATTTTTGACTTTTATGAAAATAATATCAGATGAAACATTCAAACTTGAAGAGAAAATTTAAACATAGAAATAAAATATTTGGAACTTTTAAATTTTATTTTAAAGTAAACACGCAAGAACAAAATAAAAAAAAAAAAACTCAAACAAACATTAATGTGAAGACCTAAGAGTACAAATAATTGAATCAACAATTGAAAAAAGAAATATAATAGATCGATAATTTTGAATACTTCGTACAATTTTTTAAAGAGATAAGTTGGATATCGGTAAATAAATTTACACAAAAAATGTGTAAAGCAACACTAGAGCTATGAGGAAAGGGAGAAACAAAGAAGAAGAAAGAGAATAAATATATTTTATATTATTAATAATAGAGGAGAAACAAAGTGAAAACTTTTATAATGAAACCAAATATACACTATTTTAGTTTCATTGTTGTATCAATTATACTTATCTTATTAGATATATTATCATTCCTCTTTAAATTTATAGTTGGTTTAGGAATCATAAAAACATTGTGAAAGGAGATCTAGACAATAGTTTGGTAAGAATATCTACAACTTGAAGTTTTCCTAATATTTGTAGAAAATGAACTTGCTTTTGCTGAACACAACCACTTCGAAATGTTTTGAGCATGAATGTAAATTGGATGGCCACCAAACAAGATAAATTCTAAGTTATTAGAGTGTACAATAGGAATGTTCATAATTATGTGCAACTCTTGTAGAAGAAAACATATCCATGTTATTTTAGTTAACACAATAGTTATATTCTGATATTTATTTTTGTTCGAAATGTTTGGTGTCATGCATATTGGCTTTTTGTAGAAGTTGACACACACACACACACACACACACACACACACATACACACACACACATATATATATATATATATATATATATATATAAAATGTAAGTGACCAAGATCTTTTAAAGCAAATTGTGAGTGTGAAGAAGATATAAGAGATGATATTTCAGAATTAGAGTTACTAGTGATGATTATATCATCAACATAACTACAACAAATAAAACTAAAGAACTATAAAATTTTGTAAATAGAGAAGAGTACTTTTTGTAACTGAAACCATGATTGTGGGGCTTGTTTGAGTTCATATATAGACTTGTTGAGTTTGCACACTTGTTATGGATTTAAAGATTTAAAACTCGATGGTTGTTGCATATAGATAGTTTCTTGTATGTCTCCACGAAGTAAGGCATTATTAATATATATTTTTCTTATAGTCCACCTGTAAAAGATAGCATAAGCAAGAATAATGCAAGTAGTATCAGGTTTAATAATTGGGCTAACGGTTCAATATAATCTAAACCAGGAGTTTAATGAAACACTTTAGGAGCCAAACTTGTCTTGTGCCTTTGAAAAGTAGCATCAACATTTTATTTATTCCGAAAATCCCACTTACAATTGATGACATTTCAACCTAGAAGTAAATTAGTAATAGTCCAAGGATTGTTAGCAATAAGCACATTATATTCTAGTTCCATGGCTTTAAGCCAAGCATGATTAGTATTGTCTTGTTTAAGTAGTAGGTTCAACATATTTTTTTGGTCAAAACAACAATGTATAATTTTGGTTTATAAATTCCAACTTTAGCACGAGTTACTATGTTTTTGCATACTAATCGGGGTTTATGACAGTAGTGGCATTATTATCAGTGACCAAAATTGATATTACTAGGAACATTGGGAGCAAAAAGCATAGAAAAATCAATGACAAAAGTGGTAGAATTATTGTGGAATCAGAGGAAACATGTTGAATGGACTAAGAGACAATAAATTGGTCAATATTCGGTACAATAGATAAAGGACATAAAGTACCATTAGTCAAAGTTAACACATTTAAAGGAATTCTTAATGAAGAAAGATGAAAGTCATTTGGACTGTTTTGCATAAAAAGATTATTATGTGTGGCATAGAGAAACTCATTTTCATTAAAATAACATGTCTAAATATGTAGGTTCTTCCATTTTTAGAAAGACAAATATAACCATTATGTTGTGCCTTACGTCCAAGAAACAAACATGATGATTTGAAATTAAATTTATTTATTTTTTTTCATAAGGTTTAAGTAAAGGATAACAAGAGCAACCAAAAACCTTAAAAGTAGAATAATCAGGATGTTTGTTAAATAAAACATGATAAGATGAAGAACCATGTAAAGGAAAACCACACAACAGTTGAAAAAGCCTCGCTAGAATTTTCTTAATAAAGATGCACCAGCAAGAAGAGCAAGCCTATCTCAAAAATGTGTCTATGCTTACACTCTACTGAACCATTTTGTTTATGAGTATGAGGACATGTTAATTTGTGTATTATGCCATGCGCAAAAAATTACCAAGACTAAGAAATTCTTGGGCATTTTCAATTTGGATAGCTTTTAGTTTGTGAATAATTTGTAGTTCAACTAAATTTTTAAACTAAACAAAAATAGTACAAATATGAGATTTAGAATATAAAAGGTATAGCCAACTGTAATGAGAACATGCATCCAAAAAGGCAATATAATACCTAAGTTCAATCAGACTTAAGAACATGCAAAACTAAATAATCCAAATGACCCTTTACAAATTCCAATTGGATCAATCACTAGGTCAAGGTCAGAAAGTTGAAAGATGTATTGAGTGGGTTGATTCAAGGCATTTGGACTAAGCAAACAAATTTTAAGACTGAGTTTGAACTTATTACATTCTTAATTTGATATGGGTTGATGAAGGATTAAATGAAGGAGTTTTGGGCCAGAAACAATCTAATTGAAGCGCGGGGTCCATATGTTATGTGTCACCAAATTTAATTTAAGTTTTGATATACTATTTTGGCCTAAGATTAAATTATGAATAGTCAGCCATTATTTTGGACAAATTTTCAATTATATTTTATTGTATTTTGATTACTTTTCTATAAGGTTTAAAGTAAACATGCTTAGTAAATTGTGTTTTTTTTGTTTTCTCGTTTATGTAATTAATTAGCCAGCTACAAGGATACCAAAGTGTTGTTAGCACTAAATTAGGAGGATTATAGTGTAATGAAGATCTAGGTCAGCTTTTAGAAGTTGAGTAAAGTCTATTTAAGTCAGCAATACACATATAAATAGGGGATTGATTTTTGAATATGAATTTTATTCTGAAAATTTTATAAGTGACAATTTCTCTCTTGAGTTCTTTATTGGACTTGCAAACTTATCAAGGGTTTATCAACCTTGTGGCATTTCTTCATACTTTAGGGTTTTTATGTGTTTTGCAAGGCAAGGGTTTTGAGTAAATCATAAACTTGAATACTTAGGAATTTTAGCGTGTTCAAATATTCTTTGTTATGGGCTCAAGAGGTTTCATCCTAATCGAGTTCACATCAAGCATTAACAGGAGTAAGTCAAATGTCAATAAAAACTATTTCTAAGGGAGGAATACATTGCATTACATTTGGTAAAAGGAGTTTGATGTATTTTGTCTTCAACACATGTGTCACAGAGAAATTTTAGAAGTTTTATATGGTATTATACATAATTGCAACACTTTCTTGACAGTCTTGTAAGAAGCATGACCAAGTCTTGAATGTCATGTGTCTAAAGAATTAACAATAGTCATGTTAGCAGAATACACAGATGAAGCAAAAAAAAAAAAGAAAACTATGAAAAGAAATATAAGTTATCCTTTTAGAACACCTTTAAGGATTGTCTTCCATGTATTCTGTTGTTTAACATAACAAGGATTAGCATAGAATTCAAAAAAGTCATTATTATCTTTAGCAAACTTTAACACTCAAGAGATTCATAGTGATGGTAGGAACATAAAACAATTTTTTTAAAAGAAGAGGGGAATTATGATAAAAAGCAAAACAAAAAGCAGACCCAATATGTTGAATCTTCATACTTGTATTGTTACCTATTTTGAATGTGCCATTGCCTAAGTACGGAACTTTGTGTCAAATATTATTGGAATCATTTGTAATGTGATGTGTAGCTCCAGTATCAGGATACCATAGAGAGTCAGGTATAGTAGAAGGTGTTCCAAGAATAGACACTACAAGAAAAAAACTATTTAGAGACCAATATTTAGCTACCAAATGAAATGGTTGCTAATTGTGACTAAAATAGTCACCAAATTAAATTTTGGTTGCTAAATAACTACAAAATAGAAATAATGATTAAATTTAGTGACCAATTAAGTCAAATAGTTGGTAGCTAACATTAACTACCAAAGTTTTAGTGACCTATGCCATTAGATTCTAAATTAGTCTCTAACTTAATTAGATACCAATTTAGAATCTAATGGCATAGGTCACGAAAACTTTGGTAGTTAATGTTAGCTACCAACTATTTTACTTAATTGGTCACTAAATTGAATCATTACTTCTATTTTGTAGTTATTTAGCAATCAAAATCTAATTTGGTGACTATTTTAGTCACAATTAGTAACCATTTCATTTGGTAGCTAAAAATTGATCTCTAAATAACATTTTTCTTGTAGTGAGATGAAGCAATATCAACAATATCTACATTCAAGAATTGAGAATGATTTATAGAAACATTAGATTGAGTGTCAGTATCATATCAATGCTAGTAATTAACAACAATATGACCAAATTTTTCACAAATATGACACTATGCTTGTTTTATGGAAGAAACATCATTGATTATATTAGGTTTAGAAAATTGTTTTAATTGAGGAAATTTAGTAAGAATTTCGAGACATTTTGAGTAAATTTTTGTGCAAAACCACCAAGACTGGATTTATGAGACTAATTATTGTTGCAAGACTAGCTTCCATAAACAAGATTAACTTCAATGGGAGCATTAGTAAAGACTCTATGCTTTTCAAATCGTTCATCTTGGGACAGAAGAAAAGCTCTAACCTCCTCAATAATATAAGGATCTAACCTAGAAAAGATTGCAGTGATAAACCATCAAATTCCTCAGGCAAACTGTCCTAAATAGCTTCAACATGGTCATCATTTTAGATGGGAGAACCAATCACGGCTAAGGAATCAACACAATTCTTGATATCACTATACAATAACAAATTTATCTTTCTTTGGAGCATAAAGTTGAATCTTTAATTTCTTCACACGAGCTCTATCCTGAGAAGTACAATAAACTTAATTTTCATTCATATCTTAGTCGCAGATGTAAGACCCACCATTTTGTAAGAATAGGCGTGGTCATTGAAGCAAGAAGCTGCAATGAGCTACTGATCTTGTTGTTGGTAGTGTAGATATTCGGAATTGACATTATTGGTGTGATAACATCCTCTAGTGAGTTGAATCTATGAGGATATTCTTGATCTTCCAAAAAATAGAGAAGCTTTAGACTTTTAACAATTGCCAGGACTTTTTGTTGCCAGATTAGAAAATTTTGATCATCAAGCTTTAGAGAAATTTGGGTATGGAACGTGTAAGAAAGAAATGGATTGGAGGAAGAAGAATTTTCAAAGTTTAAGGTAAAAGATGAGGATGTATAAGCCATGACCAAAATTAGAAAGCTCTGGATACCATGTTATGAAGGGGCAGAAAGAAAAAGAAGAAAGATATTTTGTATTATTAACCCACATAAAAGAAATAAAGAGAAGGCTTTTATAATAAAACCAAAGACGCACTATTTTGATTTCATTGTTGTGTCGGTTATACTTATCTTATTAGGTATATTATCAAGACCTTCTAGAATATAAATAGGCAAGAAAATATTAAAGGTATAAAATGATATATGCATAAGCATGCTTTTGATGAATACATACAACAAAGATGCAACTATTTACCTATACCACAAGTTTAAACAATAAAGAAAAAATTACATAAACTATCAATATGAATTATACAAACACATATGATGTACACCTTTGAGGATTCTTCTTCTTCTTCATTAGTGTGTCGGTTGCTTTGTTTCTAAATATTAAAATTACAACAAAAATATATGAGTCTTGTGTGTTGGCTTAGCCTAGTTCTGAATCCTTGTGAGGCCTCCTCCACCCCTTCAGAACTCCTCTATTTATAACTTTTCTTCCATATCTAAAAGATATAAAAGATAACTAACAGATATGATATAATTCTAAATCTCCTAACAGAATCCTAATATTAAAATAACTAATAATAAAATCTTATCATCAGATATGATATAATTCTATATCTCCTAACAGAATCCTAATATTAAAATAACTAATAATAAAATCTTATCTTAATTGATAAATAATAACTAATGATCAAATCTTATCTTAATAAATCTTAACTAATATTTTTCTGAAATCTCATGGGACGTAACAATACCCTCCCCTTCAAGATTCACCCTGTCCTCAAGGTGGAAAGAATCCACTGAACCATGGTGGCTTCAAAGATTTTTCACCGGTAATTTTAAGCTCGGTTACCTCATCATCTTCACATTTTAAACATAGCCCTTTCCTCTGTCTGTTAGCCCATTCTTCAGTTGATAATTTGTGTGGTCCACTTACTATGTAGCCTTGTTGGTTGTTGTTGGTTCCTGTAGGAGCCTTGAGTGGCATGGTATTATCAGTTTTGAATTTTGATCCCTATCCTGTATTCCTATTGTTGTCTGGACGTGTTATAATTTCCGTGATCATGGGTCTCGCTCGGTTCCCCCCTTGATTTCTATTTAATCCAAAATTAGTGCTCCGGTTCCCTACTGCACCCTTCCTCCCTCTTGATGTTATGCCAGCAGTTCTCCAAACATTGTTACGGGCTTCTATGACCGTAGCTTTATCCATGATGTCCATTAAAGTTTCGACATCAGCAATGTTCATTTCTACCTTTATTTCTTCTTTTTGCCCGTTCACAAAAATTCCCATCAGGTTGTCTTGTCCCAGGCTTCGTTGACTTCGAGCCGCTAATTTAAATTTTTCTTGATACTGCATGATAGTGTCATGTTGCTTCACCTCTAGGAGTGGTCCTATAGGGTTTGTTGTCGCTACTGGTTGAAATCTTTTTAATATATCTTGTTTGAATCGCGTTCAAGTGGAAAAAGCGGTTTGTTCTTCCCACCATTCAAACCAAGTTAATGTCTTCCCTGTTAGTGTCAAAGCTGCATATTCCAGCTTTTTTGCAGTTGCTACTCGTGCTAACGGAAAATAATGCTCTATGCATACTAACCATTCGCATATGTCTTCTCCTTCAAATGTTGGTAATTCTATTCTTCGGTTTATTCCCAATTTTAGTGGTTCATTTAAGGGTTCTTCTTCTTCATCAGTGTGTCGGTTGCTCTGCTTTCTCCTAAGACTGCTTTGTGTTCCTTCTGTCATGAGTTGAAGCCCTGTTCTGTCAACCGTTTAAAATTAACTCCATGCTCCTAGCCTATTTTGTGTGGATTTCTTCTAGTCTTTTCTCTTGATGTATGTGTAGTTCTTACCCTTCGTTCTAATGCTTCGATTCGGTTCTCCATAGCAGTGGTTTGGCGGGTGGAGCTCACCATCCACAAAGGTAATATCCCAAGATCGTGCTCTGATACGAGTTGTAACAACCTACACCAATCACACTTAGGAAAATAAATGAAAATGGTTTTTATTCCCTACAAATATTAAAATTACAAGAAAAATATATGAGTCCTGGGTGTTGACCTAGCCTAGTTCTGAATTCCTACTATGCCTCCTTCACTCCTTTAGATCTTCTCTATTTATAACATTTCTTCCATATCTAAAAGATATAAAAGATAACTAACATATATGATATAATTCTAAATCTCCTAATAGAATCCTAATATTAAAATAAATAATAATATAATTTTATCTTAATAAATAATAACTAACAATCAAATCTTATCTTAATAAATCTTAATTATTCTTTTTCTGAAATCTCATGGGACGTAACATAATATTAATCATATTAATAACAATATTAATAATAATCAAAATAATACTAATAATATTGTTAATAATATTCATGATAATAACAATAATATTAATAATAAAAATAATATTAACAACATTAAAAGTAATAAAAATATAACAATATCAATAATATTTATAATTTTATTATAATAATAATAATAATAGTAATAATCATAATAATAATAATAATTAATGTTATTAGTAATATTCATGATAATAATAATATTATTATATTAATAATAATAATAATAATAATATTGTTAATGCTAATAATAATATTAATAATGATAATATTAATAATATTAATAATAATAATATTGTACATAAAAATTTGTATGTAATGTTAGTTTTATATACGAATGTAAGTCTATATGTAATTTCGTATGTAATGCTGATTTTACATACGAATTATATTATCTATGGATTTACATATAGATTAAATCCGTATGTAATACCCTGGATACAAATTTCGTATATAATACCCTGAATACAATCTATATAGAATGTTGATTTTACATACAAATGCAAATTTGTATGTAATTTTTGTAAATAATTTATGATATTTTTTTGTAGTGTTGGTTACTGTAGTTTAACACCTTCCTCATAATTGCCCCCAATGATTATAATTTAAGTCATAGAGGATGCATTCTAACTTTAATTTGTAGTTTGTGTGAATATGTTGAACAAACATCACATCCCTTATTTTAAAGTGAGTTCAATAGATTTTTTTGCTTATACCATGTATTTATTATTATTCTCTTTGTTTTCCTTTCTTTTTTTTTTTTTTTCACAATCATAGTCTTTAGATGGTTTTTATTGTTGCTTTGTTTTTTTATTCATATTTTTTAAGTATATTCAAAACATGTGAAATAATCTGGTGAGTAAGACTATTTACTTGATTTGCTCTAATATTGTTATCTTTGATACTATTTCAAAAGTCTGTGTAGGTAGTTCAGTTTTAAATTTTGTAATATAAAATATTTTTTTATTAGACACATTCATAAGTTGCTCCTAATGTCATTAAATTTAACAAGTTGGCAAGTTGATCTTTTAAAATATAATGAAAATTTTTAAAGATGATCCAAGACATGCAACCTATATAGAGTGGTATCTTTTGTGGTTATTTAAGTGAGCTTGTGAGATGTTTCTCATACTATATTGATATTTCTTAGGCTCAACATGTTGAGTTCGAGGACGTTATTATTGTTCTAAATTAAAATGGTGGTTGGAATGTGATTTTGAGCTTATGATGAACATTTTTCAGATTGATATTGTTGTTTCTCGGACTCTTTGATTTGACTCTAATTCTTGCTTGAATATTTTCTCCTTTGTTCATTTTTATTGTTCTCATAAGATTAATGTTTGTGCTCATAAATTAGTCAACTAGAGATCACTGAAACAAGATTTTAGTAGGTGAAATATTTTGTTGGATTTCATTATATATGATTTTTTTGTTTACCTGCATTTAGGTTTGCTTAGATTTTTTGTTGACATGAATCTTGGTCTACCCTTCATGTTTGTATTCTTTTCTTTCTTTTATACTAGTGTAATATGTTATAAATAATTGATAAATCAAGAGTGTCAATTTAGTTGGGATGCTGGTATATGATGCTTAATATCATAACATATAGCTTAAAAAAGAGAGAAGAATAAAATAGAGAGTGAAAAAGTGTTTAATAAATAAAGATATCCAAATATCTTTTTGGCCTCATTATAAATTTTAAGTGTTTAAGCTGTGGAAGTTTTCGAAAAATGAAAGATAAATTTGTCAAAAAGCATGTGAAATAACAAGATATTCTAATAGAAGGTTGTACTTGAAACTACCTTGAAAGAAAAAGGTTAAGTGACAAAAAGTTGTTGAAATTATTGTTCCAAGAGATCAAGAAAGTAAGTACTCGAACGATTTTTCTGAAGAAAATAGTAGTAATACACTCAAAGATGGTTCTATCAACCAATTAGGAGGGGAAAACACTTGAAGATATTTTAGACAAGAAGTTCAAGACAATTGTCATTTGAAAAGTATATTAAAACAAACAAAAACATCATAGACATGGATTATTTTATAATTATTTACATATTAAAATCTAATAATTTCATCATTTTAATAAGTGATTATGTTTTTTCTTTTGTTAGAAACATTTACCAACTTCTTGTACAACACAACTTAGACAAAAATTGTTACGGAGGATGAAATATGTCTTCTCACTCATTCCTTAATTAATGCAAATTTACTTTTCGTGAATTATTGTTTCTCTCTATGTGTCACTTATTTATTCTTTAAAATCCACTTTATGATCTTAATCTCCAAAGTATAATCCTTTTTTATTATTGAAACTTTTCCTTTTCATCTTAACCATAATTTCCTCTCTAAAAACTCTTATTTCTCTTCTTAACCTTCACTAACATCGTAACATTTCACTCTTTAAGATAAAAGATACAAACATATGCGTTACTTTTAATTGTTACGAAACTTAAGTGGTAACAACACTTAAGTTTAAAATAACATGGTAAATTTAAAGCTGAAACTTAAGTGGCTCAAAACAGATCTCAAGAAGTGGAACCTGGAAGTATTTAATAAGTCAAAAGTGAGGAAGAAGGTTAGTGAGATTGAGGATATAGATAAGAAGGATGATGAAGGGTCCTTGGATAAGGAGTTGAGAGTGAGGCGCTTTGGTTTTACTAAGTGAACTTAAAGGTATGGAAGATAAGGAATTGGAAATGATTAAACAGCAGTCCAGGATCCAGTGGGTAGAAAAGAGTGATACGACCTCGAAAATTTTCCACTCATCTTTAAGGTGGAGGAAGGTGACTAATGATCTGGTGGGTCTCAATATAGATAGAGCCTGGTGTGATGACCCAGTGAGTGTAAGAAGTTAGGTGAAAAATTATTTTGAAAACAGGTTTGAGGAACAGACAGGGCTCAAGATTAGTCTTTATGGGGTCCAGTTTAGTTCTCTTTCGAGGGCAGACAATGATGTATTATGTAAAGACATCACTGAGGAGGAGATTGTAGATGCAATTAGGCAATGTGGTAGCACTAAGAGCCTAGGTCCGGATAGTTATAATTTTCACTTTCTGAAAAACAACTGGGAGGTGGTAGGGCCAAATATTATTAATGTTGTATTGCTTTTTCAGGAGTTTGGGTATATTCCTAGGGGATGTAACGCCTCTTTCATCACTTTGGTCCCTAAGCAAGAAAACCCTTTTAGCTTGAATGACTATAGACCTATTTCTCTAGTGGGGTGCATGTATAAAATCCTGTCTAAAATTTTGGCTAATAGGCTTAAAGGTGTACTTTCTAAGGTTATCGATATACACCAATCTACATTCCTTAGTTGAAGAGGGATGTTAGATAGCGTTTTGATTGCTAATGAGACAATATACTTTATTAGGAAAGAGAGGAAAAAAGGTGTCATTGTTAAGGTGGACTATGAAAAAGCGTATGATTTGGTGAACTGACATTTCTTATACTATATGATTAAGAGGTTAGGTTTTGATGGTAATGGATCAAATGGGTAAAGGTGTGTTTAGAATCAACTACAGTTTCAGTATTGGTTAATGGGAGTCCAACGAAAGAATTTAAACCTAGGAGGGGTCTTCGACAAGGTGATCCGTTGCTCCGTTTCTGTTTCTTAATGTTACGGAGGGACTTACGAGAATAGTTAGGGAAGCAAGACGTAAGAATTTACTAGAAGGTATAAAGGTGGGTGGGAAGGAAGTGAATGTTGACTTGCTTTAGTTTGCGGATGATAGAATTTTATTTTGTCAACCTATTTATGGAAATGTTTTGACCTTTAAAGCTATTTTGAAGAGCTTTGAATTGGCTTCAGGACTAAAAGTTAACTTTCATAAAAGCAATGTAGGGGATTTAGGAATCAGGTGGAATTACAGGTGTTTTCCAAATGTCTAAACTGTAGGCAGATGAAACTTCCTTTTAAGTATTTAGGAATGACTATTGGAGGAAATCCCAAGAGGGTGTCATTTTGGGATCATGTGATCGATAAAGTCCAATCTAGGTTGTCAAGATGAAAGGGAAGATTACTCTCTATGGCTGGTAGAGTGTGCTTGATTAAATCCGTGATTACTACACTACCTTTATTCTATTTGTCCTTCTTTAAAGCCCCTATTACAGTGTGCAATAAAATTAGGAAATTACAGGTTAAGTTCCTATAGGGGTGGGGACATGAGGATAAGAGAATATCATGGGTCAGTTGGGAGAATGTATATAGGCCATTACAAGAAGGAGGATTAGGGATTAAAGATGTAGGTAACTTTAATGTAGCTTTGTTATCTAAGTGGAAATGGAGGCTTGGTGGGCCAGAATTGGGGTTATGGAGAGTGGTACTCTAGTCTCGATATGGGTCATGGAGAGAATTGGGTATTATTCTGATTAATAGTACGCAGTCATGATGGTGGCGCGACCTAGCTAAAGTATGTGGAAAGGGAGCTAAAGATAATTAGTTCGATGAAAGAGTCAACTACATTCTAGGGGATGGGAAAAAGGTGAAATTTTGGGAGGATATTTGGGTTGGTGATCGTTCTCTAAAAGATACATATCCTAGACTATTCTCTATTTTTGAATGCAAGGAGAGCATAGTTGAAGAATTAGGGATAGAGGAGCATGAGAACCCTATGCACGTATCTAGATGGAACTTGGTATGGTAGGTTCGAATGGGAGAAGCATTTGGAAGCTCAATTACTCAATAGTACCTTAACAGTATAGAAAATGATAGATAGCAAGGATGAGTGGGTTTGGCTAAGGGAGGAAGAACAACGATATACGGTTAAGTCTGGGTACATTTTCTTGAATAAGGAGTGTATAGTGGAGAGGTCAGAGGTTTTCTAGCAGCTATGATCCTTAAAGGCGGTGCCTTCAACACTAATGTCCGTTTGGAGAGCTTTGTTGGACAGATTGCCTACTAAGGTCAAACTCCTTAGTAGAGGAGTTCAGTTGGGAACATGTGTATGCACGTTGTGTAAGAGGGTGGAGGAGACTGTTCAACATCTTTTTATCAATTGTGTAGTGCTGCAGAAAGTGTGGGATGCTTGTGAAAGGTGGGCTGAGATATTGTCTGTCAAGCACGAGTCTATATTGTCTCATTATCATCACTTTCATCTACCAATATTAACCACAAAAGGTAACCAACTATGGAAAGTAATATTGTGACTGAGACATGGGCTCTTAAAAAGAAAGTGATTTTTAGAAATGGGATTGTGGACAGTATGGAGATCTTTAGTCTTACCCAGTTCGGAGGTTGATATTGGTTAAAACATGGAGTTAAGAGAACTCAATTTATTTATTTTGATTGGATCTTGTGTCCTCTACACTGTTTGAAATACTTAACTTAAGTAGTGGTAATGATCTCACTTGTTCTTCTAGCCTAGATTGAGATGTAGTTGTAAGAATATTGACAAGTACTGCGAATGGGATCTCCTAGAGCGAATTTGATGGGTTTGCATATGATATGGTTAGATTATGTATGAGATGGGGAGATTATAGTTTTGTGGACTCGTTATTAGGTGGACCCTTATTTGTACATTTACTCGTTGGTGTAACCATGATGTAATTTTGTTTAGGTTGTTGTGTTGTTTATAAGTATAGGGTTAGTACCCTTTCTAAATAGTTGTATACGGGTTGATGTACCTCTTAAGTACTTCACATATATTTATTTATTTTTGGTCATTAAAAAAAATTATTACGAACGTAAATTCATGTTAGCGCTTATGACCGTAATGAACTTGACTTAAAAAACATGATTTTCTGCACAACCCAAGAGAAATTTTAGCACAGTTTGAACTTGACGAAATAAAATCTATTCATCTTATCCGATTTAACGTGTTAAAAATAAATTCATTTGGCGCTTTTAGAATTTAAGATAAACTCTATCTTTCAAACTTTTAAGATGTGACGTGAATAGTAAAAGTAGTGTAGAGTTTTTAAGAATCCACTTGCAAATTGCACTAGTTGGTCCTTATTTATTTATTTATATAGTTGAAAAATACCATATATGTATCCTTAATTTCTTTTCGATTTTATTATAGCTGCTCGAAATTAGAAAATACGTCACGCTGGTATTACAATCAACTTTTTCATTCCTATAGATATAACACTATCAAAGTTAGGTTCATAAACAAGAGAAGAATTCGAATGAATAGAACTCCTATGAAGCAATATTGAAGAGGATGATATTGAAATGTGTATTTAAATTAACTTTTCACAGATTTTTATGTTTGAATGTATGTGATGATAAGAGAAACGTATAAAAAATAGAACAAACGATCCTAAGTTATATGATTCCCTCTTTGGATACGTTATTCATCATTGTTATTAACTTGGTATTATAAATTCAGGATAACTTTACGAACCACCTTGGTGACCTTGACTTTAAAACGATTATCAATGCCCCTAACCTCTCTTATCAACAGAAAAGGTTCAAGTTGCCTTTCAATATCAATTTCACGCCATAAAATTTGTAGAATGAAAGAAAGGGGCAAAACGGGTAATGAAATAGGTTCCTTTGGCTTTGTTCCATAAACAAAAGAGAGGTTCACGAGACAACGTACTACAAACTCGTAGTTTCACATGAAATGAAATGCAACAACCCCATTTTGGTCAATTGAACTCGACCAACTTGTCCCCTATTTTAATACGTCCCCCACATGAACTTCATTTTAACCTTTCATCTTTCCAAAACCCAACCCTACCTCCATACACTACCTTCAAGCTTCTACAACTATATATATAATCTACACAACCTAACTACAAAACCAAACCACCCCTCCAACCTCACTCATTAGATTTCTTTCTCTTACAAAAATTAAAGTTAAAAGAAAACCCTAAATCCGTTCAAAACCCTTTTACTTCATTCATTATTCACCAACAACTCTATCTTCTTCTGCTCAGAGATTACTCTTAAATTTCTGATCCGAAAATACTTCTATTTCAGGTATTAATCTTAAACTTTGAATGGAATTATATTTCTGATTCAAAGATTAGTCATTCACTTTCAACTTAGAGATACTTCTAATTACGAGATTAGTCATTAATTCTAGCTTATAGACCACATAGTTATCTTAAACCTTGTCTTATAATGCCACCAAACCCACCCATGTCTTCCCTTCTCCTCCACCTGATCAACCACACCGACTCCGCCGCCGCCGCGAACTGCCATGATACCCTCCTCGTGAAGCCCTTTGTCGCGGTGCCTGACGCCGTGGCGCGTTATCACAGTCACGTGGTGGCGGAAAACCAGTGCTGCTCGGCAGTGGTGCAGGAGATCGCCGCCTCGGTGGCCACCGTGTGGTCCGTCGTGCGGCGCTTCGACAATCCGCAGGCCTACAAGCACTTCGTGAAGAGCTGTCACGTCATCGGAGGCGACGGCGACGTCGGGACGCTCCGGGAAGTCCACGTCATCTCCGGCCTCCCCGCAGCGCGGAGCACCGAGCGCCTCGAGATCCTCGACGACGAGCGCCACGTCCTCAGCTTCAGCGTCGTCGGCGGGGACCACCGCCTCGCCAACTACCGCTCCGTCACCACCCTCCACCCCGCCGCTGCCGGTTCCGGCACGGTGGTTGTGGAATCCTTCGTGGTGGACGTGCCACCCGGGAACACACCCGAAGACACGCGCGTGTTCGTCGACACAATCGTAAGGTGCAACCTTCAGTCACTTGCGCAAACCTCGGAGAACTTAACGCCGCCAAACAACAACACCAACGATTACAAGTTCTGTTCCTAATTTTCCCTTTTTTTTTTTCTTTTACTATTTATAATATTTATAGTGTCATTTTATATATATGGTGATTGGTAACTACGTATATTGTATGTGTATATTGTGATTATTACTTGTTGATTGTACTAGTTACTGTTACTCTTCAATTTTGTTGTATCTTAATTTCCTCTGAAAATTAGAACATGGGGTTTTTCTAATGCTAGTACTAGGTTCCATTATATTATAATATGTTCATAAAATCAAAGAGAAATTCTGAAAGCACTCTCTTGATACTCCATTTTTTTTTTTTTTTCTTAGTACATGAAATTATTAACGGCATCTACTCTTTTATCTTTTCTATTTTCCTTCAATTCAATGTCTACTAGCATAGAGTGTTTAAAAAATCATTTCCACAAAAGAAAAACTTATTGAGATTTAAAATCCATAAAAAGTATCATCTACTTAGTGGGAAAAAAAAATCACCATTAGAAACTCCTTTACCGATTGAGATTTTCCAAAAAGAAATATCAATGTGTTAAATAAATTGTTTGTATTTTTTTTATTTGTTTTATAGATAATGTATGAATCACGAGAAACTAAATGGTGATTGAATTAAAAAAAATGGTGCTGATTGAAGGGGATTATTGTTAAATGTGGGTGGTAATCCAACTAGGACCTCCTCCTTTTATTAATCAAGCTAGTGGAGATGGTGAAGATACGAAAATAATTGCACTAATTATATGTTTGATAAATTAATTGATACGATTTGCCAATTTAATCATCTGTCCAAAATCATATATAAATATACAAACTAGTGTTTATATATGTCATGAATTACAAGTTTCAACATTGAACATTATGAAACCATTTTAAATCGAGTTCCCATAAGTTAATGCGAGAGGTCCACAATATTATTACAAAAATTAATGTAGTCACTAATTAAACTACAATTCAAACCTCTCTTATTTTCTTTCTTCTCTTAAATAATATGATCATTAATTGAGAGTAAGTTTATTTCTTTTTAGCGTGTAGTTTTCATTATTAAAAATTGTCTTTAATAAGCAACTCTAAATGCAGGAAAATTAGCTTGGACTTTGAATTCTTACCAAATCAAGTCAGAATTATAGTAGTGTTATCTTATCATGAACCTAACTGAAATAAGATAAGATAATATTATTGTATTTTTTAGTTAACCTTAACCTATATATATCATATATAAAGTAAGAAAATAGAAACAACCTAATAGCAAAAAAAAGAGAAAGAAAAAAGTGAATGCAATAGCATATTGAAGAGTATATACTGTATCTGCCAACCTGTCGTTAGTTGTAAGATAAACTTGTAATTAATGTTGATGATGTTATACACACAAAATGCACAAACAAAGTTGCAACCAATGAACCATGCACGGGTCCATCAACATATTATTATTCACGCCAAGAGAAAAAACTAAAGAAAATTTCCACAAAAAAAAAATGAAGCAAGTTGAAGCATATCGTAGAAGGTGTATGCACAGATCTCACTCATTTTTATTATAATTGCAATGAAGCAATAGGAAAAATGAAGAAAAAAAAAAGGGGGGGTCGTTTGTTTTGTTTGTTTGAGTGTGAATGAGGAATAGTAAACGTCGTCGGTTTGTGCAAGTTGATGAGCAAGTGGGAGAAAAGAAACAGAAGGGAAAGATGTAGGAAAGAGAGAAGAGAGGATTGATTGATGATTCCGCGTGCACCACCACCCTTTGGTTTGTCCACTTTTCGTGTAAACATTCAATATTTCAAGTTCAACATTTTTTTATTATTTTATTTGTTGAAATTCATCTTGGTATCATAGTTTGGTCAACCTACAATTTTGCACAACCCTAGAAAAATATAATACCGCGTTTGATTATGTGAGTTTCTAATATCAAGTCATTTTTATCCAATATGAAAAATACTTTGCATATTGTTAGTAATATCAAGAGCAAAACTTGTAATTAAACATTGATATTGATATTATTATTCTATGTAAATCAGTAACTAACATTATTATTATAATTTATTAATATTTGATATTTTCTATTAAAAATTAAATGATATTTTAGAAGTCAATTGTTTACTTTAAAAATTTTGAATATCGAATGTGTTATTAAATATTTAAAGACCAATATTGTACACTGGTGAAATTATGGAGATAAAGGTGAATTAAATCTATGCTATCATACAATTATGTGTATGTTTTTATTGAAGGTTTTTTTCGGAATACAATAAGGTTGCGAAAGTTTTCTTTGGGTTTAAATAGGTTTTTTACTATATAAGTGTATGTTTAGAACTTCAATTTGAAGTTACAAGTTAAACCAACATAGTTTTCTAGATAATTTATGTGTTTGGTAGATTAGAAATGGAAAAAATATGTAAAATATTTACCAATTTTACTTGGAATTAAGTTATGTCAGAAATTTCACACATCAATTTTAATCAAAACTCTTTTTAACACAAACAAATGGAATTTTTTTTTTAGAAAAAAAGAAAAATAATCCATGCAGAATAAAATAGATAGTAGATAGATATAAAAAATATTATTAAAAACATTCAAAATAAGAGTAAAGTTCGTTTAAAATTAAATATTTTTAAAACTATACATTATATTAACGCTTTTCTTTATTTTGTCGACACCTTTTATATAATATACCGACTTCCTTAATTATTTAAAAAACATTATACCTTTTTGTTGGAAACTGCTTTAGTAAAATTTTGACTACATCTGTGTCTACCTGTGTTATACGGTGTAGGTGAATATTTAATGAAGTGTATTTTTGGTCACTAAGTCTTAAATATTGATATATTTTTATTCTATTTTTAATATATATTTAGACCTTATTAATCTTTTTTTGTTGTATTCTTAATTATTTTAGTTTAGAAATTTTTATTATTTTATTATAAATTTATGTTCTCTATAAATAAATAAAAATTCCATTTTTTATTTATTTATAGAGAAATAAGAAGATTATAAACCAAAGTAAAATTAAGATTTTCATTAAGTAAGTTTATGAGGAGTTTAATTGAGAAGTATGTAATTTACATTTTAAAAATATTTTAAAATATTTAAATATTAAAATAATTTATACTTTATCTTTATTGTCATTTTGTTGTTTATTGTTGTTGCTTAATCTAAAGAGATACTTTAAGAATAGGATGTGCATCCAACTTAAAATGTTACAAATATAAATTTTGACAAACATGGTAAATCATATAAGTTAGATACATATAACACGATATTTGGGTACTATTTTTTTTCTTTTACTCATGAGTTTGTTTAAAGTCATGAATAGTTAAATATCTTCCTTAGAAGTTGATTTACTTACCCAACTCATAGAATTTATCTTTTCCTTTGCAACATTATTTGGTTATTCGGTTAATTGTTGTTACTTTATTGTTAATACTTGTTTGACCTAGCTAACTAAATCATGATTTCGTAATTTTAATTATGGTTGGAAATTCCTTTTATAAATTAGAATCTGGGTAAAAATTGTTGTACAACTTATAACTTATGATTTCATAATTTTATTCGATTAATTGTTGTTACTTTATTGTTAATGCTTGTTTGACCTAGCTAACCAAATCATGATTTTATAATTTTAATTATGGTTGGAAATTCCTTCTATAAATTAGGATCTAGGTAACTTTTGTTGTACAACCTATAATTGATAACTAGGCTAAAAACTATCTAGTTAATTGTAAGTCCTTATTCTTAACGTTGGTTGCTTAACATCCCAAGGAATCGAGTGTGTCCTTAAGTAGTCTAGGTTTTCTCTCACAAAATAATCAAGTTAAAATAAATTGTTTATCATTGAATTAATTGCATAATTAAACTTCTTGTTGTAAAGGAGAGGAAATCAAATAGGAAGGACTAGTGAAATCAATTTCTGACAACTCTTTCACTATTTGTAAAATTTGAATCACTTTAGTAGTCTTCAAAAACCCAAATTGATTTTTTTAAATTTTATTATATTCTTCTTTCAACTCATATTTGTTTATTCTTATTGTTTGAAAAGTTTGAGTCATTTTGATAAATTTATATTAAAAACAAAAAAAGAAATTTATTTTACTCTTTTTTCAATAAATTATATAAAATGTTGTCTTTAATTTTGTTCTCTTCTTTAAAATAATTATAATTTTCTTTCTGATTAAATAATTATATAGCAAGGCTATGCAAATTTGATATTTGGACTTCTATCTATTTACTACTTATAACAAAACAATGCATTTGTCAAAGAGTTATCATGTACTGGTTCATAAGGAGTTAGCACTTACTCTGTTGAATAAATAGACACCTTGCGTAAAACAAGATTTGGTTGTTAAGTGTGCGTAGGTGTGTGTGTATACAATTAAGTTGTAATCTCAGTAAAGTTCTTTTTATAACTTGAGAGAGAAACAAAAACCTGTTCTTAGTAAATTTTCCAATGGACGTAGATTGGACTTTGTTAACACTTTAATTGAATGATATTAAATTCTTGTCTATTTTTATTCTTTTTCTTCTTACTCATTTTTGTTCTTATTTTTTGTGGTGTTTGTGTGATGGACATTTTCTATTTTTAGGTGAACTTATTTTGTAAATTCCACAACAAACAAGTGTATCGAAAGTGGATCTTATATTTAATCATCATGGACTATGTTAAGTATGGAGTTGAGAAGTTCAATAGAGTTAATATCTCCAGATTGTGGTAGTTGAAGATACATGCAATTATGATTCAACAAGGTCTCCCAAAAGCTTTTGAAGTGAAGCCAAACTTGATGTTACCATAATTGAGAAATTTAACAACAATGCAATTATCATGGGGTTTTATGGTAAGGTGTTGAGGCAACTCTTAACAAAGAAGATAACAATGAGATTGCGAACAAAGTTTAAGAGTTTTTATATGAAGTACTTTGTCAATCGTTTATATCTAAAAAAACCATTGTACTCATACATGATGAGTAGTGAAAAAGAAGTTTATGACATATAAATCCGAAGAAAATATTGACATACAAATCAATCATGAGGATCAAGAACTTTTGTTTTCGTACTCATTGCCTAAGATGCATGATCAATTTAAAGGGGACATCTTTGAGTTTGAAAGAGGCGAACAAAAAGTTTGATGTAAAGGCATCTAGTAGTGGAGATGGCCTTGTAGCAAGGGGAAGAGGGTCTACCAGTGAAAATATAAACAAAAATGAAGTTGAAGTTGAGGTCAAGGAATGTTGGTGAAGGTAATGTGTTTAACATCATATGCTACCATTGTAAGAAGGAAGGACACAAGGGAAAGTTTTGTCCTAATAGACAGAAGAAGGCTAACCACCTTGATAGGTCATTTGGACCTAGTAGATTGTCTAGATTTGACAACAAAGAAGAAAGGCAAGTCTTAATTATCTCCATGCTAATTTGTGGGACCATTTACCACTCATCATGCTCTAGTGCCAAGTACTTCCTTCAGTAGTAGATGACTATTTCTAGAAAGTTATGAGTCTAACCTCAAAAGACCAAAGATGGATTATTTGATAACTTCAAGAGATGGAAGTGTTTGGTGAAGAACAAACCAATAATGCGGTGAAAAGGTTCATAATAGATAATAGTTTTAAATTTTCTTCATATTTGTTTAATAACTTCTACAGAAAAAATGATATAGTGAGACATTGAATGATAGTTGGGACTCCTCAATGGAATGACCAAACAAAGATATTTAATTGAACCATTTTGGAAAGAGTGCGATGCATGTTGTGAGCATTAAAGTCCACAAGGCGTTTCGGGATGAAGGTAATATTATTTCTCCTACTTGACTAACAGATGTTCCTCGACAACGCTTGATATGAATTCTTACTAGTTCTGAGAGACTTTTTACATTAGTTCTTCAACTGATGTAATATATAACAATATTTCATCAGTTATAAACACAAGTGATGTAAAAAAGCCATTTAAAAAGAGCAAAATACGATACATATTACATCGGTTCTAAACCGATGTAATATGAGACTTTTTACATCGATTGTAGGTTATATATATATATATATATATATATATATATATATATATATATATATATAAAAATAAAAAAAAATATATTTTTTATGTGTGTGTGTGTGTGTGTATATATATATATATATATATATATATATATATATATATATATATATATATCACTTTCCTGTTTTTCTATTTTCTTGTTTCCTTGTTTATGACCCATGAACTACAACTGAATAAATAGAGGAAGATTATCAAATCCTTTAGTGGATGATATTTCAACCTAATCTTCTAGAGATTTTGGTAGGACACATGTAGTGAATGATAGTTCTACCTAGTATGTAAAAGAATCTAGTAAACCAAGAGGGAGGAGGACTCTAAAGAACAATTTAACCCAACAAAGGTTGACCTTCATCACCTTGGAGTCGGAGGGGCTGTAGCTCAGAGTCTCCCTAGATAAAGTAGAAACATTATTTAGGGTTTCAACTTCTATCCTATTGTATTAAATGAAATTATTATGCAAAGATGTTCACACTATTTATACATAGTAAAACCATAATTTAATTCAACATAATCAATTTGATTTCATCTGTACCTTTAGAAAAAAAATTCTTACCTGATTTTTCCTTCATTAGACGAAATAGAGGTATTGAATAGTTTGATCTATCAACAAATGTATATTAACATGTGATAGACGAAAGTGGATGAATGATAATATATTTCAACTTAGACATTGTAAGACCATAAGTATAAATTGTAACTTAGACTGTGTTTGTTGTCTAGTTTGAAGACCATATCTTGTCTAACATGTCCTACTTGCCCATCCTATACAAAAATATAT
>Ga0099824_1001017_pt1 | contig 37563 bp, 26 predicted proteins | sample SiratrowhiteBW_FD_76837 | JGI IMG/M metagenome (GOLD analysis project Ga0099824, IMG submission 76837) | Root nodule microbial communities of legume samples collected from California, USA - Siratro white BW | ecosystem: Host-associated > Plants > Roots > Nodule | place: USA: California... | reverse complement strand
TTATTTAATTATTTATTTTATTAAATAAATAAATAATTTTTTATTTATTAAAGTGTAAAATTGTATAATTAAAAGATGATGTTAAATGAAAATACCAATTGATGTATCTTTCCTGTGTGATTCCGAACTTGCTTGGCACAAATAAGATTGACTAGTTGGAATTTTGTGAAGAGCGTTTAAGAAAAAGAATTCAGTTTACTGTTAGACTTAGGCAACATAAAGAATTCTTGATTACTATATTAATATATAGAGAAAATAATGAATTTGTTTAAAAAAACCAAATAGACCAAACAGGTAAGAGAGTGAAGAAGTTCAAAATTAATAAATATCCCAAAATTTATATTACAATATTTTTCAAAAATAATTTATTAAACTATATTGTTTTTTATGGATAATTTAAACATTTTATTAATTTTTTAAAATATTATAAGACAAACACATTACAAAGCAATAACTCGGATAAAAGAAATAAAGAGACAATTTAATAAACAAAGAAATCAAACAAGTCAAAAGAGTCTATCAGTTCCAACATTTAACTCTTTATTCTTCATTGACTATATCAAATAGGATGAAATAGAGATAAAAAGGATAATGCAAGCAATGATTACTAAAATATTAGGGACCAAATTTAAACAACTAATAATGAAAATGCATGTCTTAGATGTCTCTTCCATATTGAAGCACAACAATATGCTTTTCAACTACTTTAATCTTATCTCTCCGATATTGCTTGGTCCAACTTCATCTCCATTGGTATCTTTGGAATAGAATAGCCTCCTTCATTATCTGTGCTGATCTTACAATCATTAACTTTATCAAATTCCATCTTGTGCAAAGTGACATGGTTAATGTCATTTCCAAGTTCATAACCTGTGCCGGCTCCCCCTTTCAGATTTACCTCAAAGTAATATAGCAATTTAGAAATAAGGATAACAAAAGAAAACCTATAATCCACCAACCTGTTAGATTTTAGTATATGGTATTTTATGACATATATCTAATTTACTCTGATTTTGTTCAAAATACAATGCATCAACAAGTCTTCTTTATTCAACATTGGATGGTTGCTCCACCGTGGCGTATTCTAACAAGCAATGATGAAGGCCAACAACCTTTCATCTCATGAAGTACAAAATACTTAACTTGTTCCTTAAGTAATGAATAAATCTACTAGTTGATTTACTGTTTCAATGAATTTTATTTCCGATCATCATTGATACTATGATCTCTAAGGAAATCATATCTAATATCAATATGTTTTCTTGATAATGTTGCAATGAACTTTTAGTTAGATTAATAGCATTGATATTATCACACATTAAGGGTATCTTGTTCATCTAAATATTATAATCTCTTAATTGTTTCAGCTATAAGATTTGAGCACCAACAACTTTCAATTATAATATATTCTGCTCAATCAATTCAGAGAGCTACACATGTTTACTTTCTATTGTGCCATGATACTAGGCTCGATTCAAGTAAATGACATATACCATTTTTACTCTTTTTATCCAATTTACAACTTGTAAAATCTGAGTAAAAAAAATAAACTAAGTTTAAGGAAACACCTCCTAGATACCACAGTCTAACATTGGTTGTTCCCTTTAAGTATTTGAGAATTTGTTTTACAACATTGTAATATGATTCCTTAGAATTTGATTGGTATCTTGTACACATGCACATACCAAACGTGATGTCAAGTAAGCTAGTAGTTAAGTATAGCATGTATTCCATGAGTCCTTTACATTAGTTTGATCCATTATTGTGCCTTTTTCATCTTAAGTTTAAATAACAGTTGATTGATATAAGTGTAACACATTTCTTTTTGTAGTTGTGCATCTTAAATTTCTTCAATACATCATTACAATACTTTGTTTGACTAAAAAAGGTACTATGCTTAAGTTCTTTAACTAACTCAAAAAGAAATATAGTTCACCCGTTATGGACATTTCAAAATTTTTCTACATAGTTAAAATAAATTCTTCACAAAATTTATCATTAGTAGCTCCAAAAATCATGTCATCAATATAAACTTATACCAGGATTATATTGTTTTCAAAACTTTTCTTATAAAGAATGTGTTGTCAACTTTTCCTCTCTCATAATTTTAAGATAGGAGAAAGTTATCAAGTCTCATTGATAGCTTTCTTAGCTTGTACAACTGGTCTAGAGGTTTGTGATCCTCAAAACTAGGAGATTGACACATACACTTTTTTTCTGAAAATCCATTTGAAATTCGCTTCTCATTCATTTAAAAAAATTATAACTACTTATACACAGATAACAATCTTATAGTATCTAGTAGTTTAAGAGTTAAGATTACTGCGGTGAAGGTGACAAAGTTGCATAGGCTCGTCGTGAAAGCATAGGTGTTGGAGGTGTGTTTCCTTTTTCCATTCGGAAAAATGCATTCCAAAAAATTTAACTATATAAGAAATCCCGAAAGTCATGTTTTGAGTTGGAAAAAAACATTTCGAATAGCATATTCTGTAATATATTTCCTAAAAATCCATTCTAAAATACAAAATTCGTATTCCAAAAATGATATTCCGTAACAATATTCTGAAATAAACTTTCTGGAACTACATTTCGAAACCAACTTTTATTAACTTTATACATGTATTTCGGAATATTTTTATCTAGAACACAATTCACATCTCTCATTTCCATTACGAAACTCTTATTCCAGAAACAGATTCATGAGCCTGACCCAACCGTTCACTGCTAACGAAACCAACCTCTGCAACTTTTTTATTTTTTTCAAATAAACGTTTAGCATTTTGAAATATTAATAGGGTACAGTTAGGGTGCAGGAAGTTTTTGCCTACTTTGAATGCACCCATTTACACTTCACCCTTTTGAGGTCTGTAATCCTATTCCAGTACCTACCAACTCACTCAAATAATAAAAAAAAAAACAAAGAAGAATGAACAATGAGTAGAAACCTAAATTACATAACATCCAAGTTATCTAATTCGACCAAAGACACTAAAAAACTCAATTTCATACCAATATCAATAATTCCAGAAAGTCGAGAGATTAAAACATGAAAAAAGATTATCCAAAATTCGACTGACTAACAATAAAATTACAAGTGTATAAATAATATTTAAAAATATTTAAAATAAATAAAATATATAATTAATTTATTATTTAATTAATTATTATTATATAAATATTTAACGATTCTATTTGATTTGATTGATTTGACTTTATTTTATTACATCTTAATTTATTAAATTTTATATTATTATGCATAATAAACATTATTACTTTTGAAATTTAGAACGTTTAATTTTTTTTATTAATGAATGATAAATAAATAGATTTAAGTGTCATTATATAATAAACATTAAAAATACTGAATATAATAAATAAAATCATAAAATATAAATCTTTACAACATTGTTTGTAAAGATAAATTTTTCAAAATTTAAGTCAAAATATATGTGGATTAAACTTGCTTAATAATAAAGATATTGCTATTGAATCCTTTAACAAATGATGCAAAGATAATTTGTTTTACATAGATGCAAAGATAAATGACAGTAATAGATGTCAAACAAACCGAGAAGTAAAATTTAATACATCGAAAAACTTAGTTACTTTAACCATGATGTTTACAAGTTGGTAATAAAAATTATTGACATTATAAGAATGATAAAATATTTTACTATATGCAAAATTTCAAATTAATATTCATTTAAACTAGTGACTGATTTATCTTAAAAAAAATAGTGAACGATTTATTCAAAGAACATATTAAATTTTGGACAGCATATTTAAAATAAAAAATGAGAAGGAAAAATCGATTGTGTTTTTTTTTTCTCAATATTTTGTAGAGCTAATTCCTTAATCCCACATATTTTATAGAAAATAATTTTCCAAATTGTAATATCAATGGATTTGAAGTTATAAATCACCCCCACTTCAACTCTGAATGTTTTTTTGCAAATTACTTTAAAATTAGAACATTTAACAATTTATTATTTATTTTTTCATTCTTTCTATCCAATATTAACCTCAAACACTCAAACATGTTATAACTCTTCCTATTAAACCAAACACTTCATGTACATCAAGTAAACTCATGACACTTTGTGCTACAATTACAATTAAGACTTCAAGTACATATATAAAGTGCAGAAACTTTTAAGGATTAGATGAATCACTAAAATCAAAATCTTCAGATTGCAATTTGCTAGAATTCTCAAGCAAAACAGGTTTTATATTCAGTGCTTCTGAATAACCCTGAGCTTTGCACTTCTACTTCTGCGGTTCAATTTTTCTTCTTCTGCAGATGGTGTGATTGGTCTTTTTGTGAGAATTGTTCCATTTGAGCCATGTATTACTTGCTTTATCCATGCCTCTTTTTCTTTGATTTCATCACTAGTCTTCCTCAAATCACTGTTGAGACTCTCATCTTCGCCCCCTTTAATTATATTAAGAAATGTCTGCTTCACAATTCTGTCTTCAAGACTATGAAAAGATATCACAGCAAGTCTACCTCTGGGGGCGAGGCAATCAAAACAAGAATAGAGGGAATCCTCAAGTGTCTTCAGTTCATCATTAACAGCAATTCTAAGAGCTTGAAAAACCCGTGTTGCGGTCTTTATCCAACCTTGTCTTCCACCTATTACAATGTAATTGAAGTTTGAACATGGATATTTAGTTACAGTTCACACCTTCTAATGAAACAAAATATGTAAGAGTGAAAAATAATGTTATAATTCTCTTGAAAGTTGGCAAACATGAAGATCAGGAATGGTATTGTAGAAGGAACTACCTTTCATTGGAGGAGTCACACTCCTAATAAGGTCTAGCAAATCAGTGGTGGAGTGAAATCCACCATGTAATCGGGCATTGACAATTTTCCTTTGCAGGGTTCGCCAGTTACTTTCTTCTCCATATTCTCTTAGGATACGGCCCACTTCAGAATCTGGCCAGGAATTTAATATGTCCTCTGCTTTAAGACTTGCCTGTCATAGGCCTGTGGCATCAGTTCAATAGCAAAGGAAAAGTATGTATTACTCATCAGAAAACGGTCAACTGGGTGTAATTACAAGAGAAACTTGTTTGCCTTGATCACCAAAAGCAACAAAAAGTATTAGTGTGGTAAAAGGGGAAATAGGCACATTTTGTCAACAAGAATGATTAAAGAAAGCCATCAAACGAGTTTCCAGCATCGTTTAAACAGATGACTTGGTTCTACCGATCATATATCTAAACTTCTACAGAAGGTATTTTAGAAATAAATTTTACAACTTTAAAGAAAGAGGGGCACTTTAGAGGGAGGAGTGTAGACTTTTACAATTGTTGATTAGAACATAACATAACGAAAATGACCACACAACATTAAACAACATTATGCCATCCCTGCAACTTTGAATCTTGAAATTATTATGTCAGTAACAACGTTACATGTAATGCAATATAAAAACAAACAGCTGCCACCATATCTACTGATCCCATTCTTCACCAAAAGAGCTTAAATTTCAGAGATAAAAAATGTCTGAGAAACTATACCTGAGGATCCATCCGCATATCAAGGGGTCCATCACCAAGCACACTGAATCCTCTCGCAGGATTGTCAACCTAAAGCCAAAAATACATAAGAAAATCAACACTAGTGCATTCGGAATAGCTTATTTAAATCTTCTTTGGAGTGATGACATAAGCACTCCTGTAAGTTCTTTATGAGAGTTTATAAAGACAGTTTATATTTTTTGTAAGTTAACTTTAGCCTCTTTCAACAAAATCTATCGGATAACTTCAAAACAATTAAACCTTATTTCCTCTTTGCTTAAAAAAAATAAAATAAAACAATGCTAAAATGATAAACATTTATTCTATCAAAGATTAATTAAGTTGTTTATCCAAATGCACCCGGAATTCTGAGAACCAAAATACTCAGCCACAAATCCAAGTACAGAGGTCTTGGCAATTGCAATAGCAGCCAATAGTAAAGTCAACAAGTGAACTGCAATTTGAAGCCACAACAGATGAAACATAATTTATAGGAGAAATTTTATTTCATTTTAGCTTCTCATTTTTTAGCGTGCTTATCAATGAGTACATTAAATATGTCCTATGCATATTTAGTTGTAGAACAAACCTGCATAGATGACATTCCCAAGTCCATTAAGATGCCATCAACACCCATGTGTAAGTCAGAGAATTCTCTAAGCACAGACTTGACATCTCTAAAATTCTTCAAAACGGTAAAAGCTTTGACATCACCACTTAAAACGGCATCAAGGCGTGGCTGGGCAATGTCGTGTGCCACAGAATCCACATCCATCCCCACGAAAAATTTCATCTCAGGATGACCCCTGATCACCTGTTTCATTTCATTTTATTCCATTTCTCAGCCCTTCAACAACAGCCATAAATGAAAGTGAAAAATTTCACAAATTTCAAGAAGGTGAAACATTTAAGTTAGTCCCTATAACGAATTATTTATTCAGTCACTAGAACCAATCCTCAATTTACACTTAAAAAACTTATCACAGTTGTCCCTATAATTTTGTAAGGTGATATCAATTGTTCAGAAGGGAGGCTTGGGCTGTTATACATGATGCTTAGAGTGTCATGCTCTTAATTTTTTTAAGTAGAAAGAGTTAAAACCTGATTAATGATTATAGTTTTAGTATGATGATAAACTAGCCAACAATAAATTACAACTTAGGTTCTTGCCACCATCAGCCCTAATACACACACATTAATTTGAGGTGCATACTTAAGTAGGTTTATATCCAAGTGAAACCTTTTTAATTTGATCCTTTACTTTAGGAACCAAATTAAGAATGTCCAACACTAGTAGGGGTCAAATTAAGAATACTACTACAAGTATAGTTGTTAGTGACCAAACGCAAAATTGCTTTACATGTACAAGAATAAGAACAAAATGAGAAGGCTTGATAACTTTTTCTAGAAACACTTTAACAGAAGAAAATCAGAAAAAATAAGCAAGAAATAAGTTTCTCAATGAACTAAAATCAGTACAGTTACAAGTTAAAAATCTGATTTTGGCGAAATCGATAAGAGGGAATCTCTATAAACTAACAAATAAAGAAAAGAAAAGTACTAACGGCGGTGGAGTGACCGGCAGCGCCGAGGGTGCAATCGACGAAGGAGGTTAAGGAAGCGGCGGAGAAGACGTCCATGACTTCGGCCAGCATGACCGGAATGTGAGAGAACTTGGTGTCGGTATCTTTAACGTTGCAGAGCTCAATTACGGCGTTTGGGTTGAAGTGTTTATCGGAGCGGGTTCTGCGCTTCTCCTTGGCCAACCCTGCTTTTGAGTTCTGCATCTTCTGCTTTGAGGTGGTGGCGGTGGAACGCGAAAGCAGAAAGGCATTGGTGCGGTAAAGAAGTTTAGGTTTGAGGGACAGTGAAAGAAAGAGTGAGGATGATATCTTGCAAAGCATCGCCATTTTCGTGATTTCGGAACACACCAAACCCAAACTGCAACAACCACACTGTTCACTATTTCTCTTCACTCTTTCCGAGACATCCTTGCTCGCTTCAAACCTGACCTCCTCGCCGTGCCAAACGCTGTCTTATCGTTTTACAAGGTTGTAACTAAACTAATAAAATTAACATATATAAGACTTAAATATAAAAGTAATATCTAAGTTTCCAAAACTTATATGAAATTTTAGATACTTATTTAGTATTTTCTTAAAAGTCTGAAGCATCAACGGGATTGCCAATGTTAAAATACAACAACATTATATGTAAACAAAACCTATGGTGTCGGAACTTGACCAGGAAGTTGGGGCATGTATTGCCTTCACCGTTCGTATGTCTTAGGGCAACTGTCCTTAGATGGTCGAACAGTTATAAAAAGATAATAAAGAAAATAATTGAAACTCTTACTTTTATTTCTACTCATGAATAAATAACATCTCTACTTATTTCTTTATCAAGTTTTCATAAGATATATAAATTAAGGTTTAATTTAACAAATGTGTTACCTGGAATAACGGGGTATTAAGGAATTTTGTCAATGTTTATTTGGAACATATTGATTATATTAAATTTATATAACCAAATGAATACTTTAATATTTGAAATATAGTAGTAAAAATAATTCAAGACTATCAATACCAGTTTTTTTTCTTTCTTAGGTGTGGTTAGTATTATCACGAAGTTATTCATAGTATCTCTTGAAAACTATTTAAGCTATAACAAAGATTTATTTATGAAATGATATGTCACGTTTCATAAAATTAGCAAAAGTGCATAGGATAGGAGAACAAGAGTAAGTGAAGGTGTATTATTAAAGAAGAGAAACACGTATTTATAGAAAAGTCAAGCTTAACCTATAGGGTCATATATTCTCTCTTACTACAAAATGAAGGGTAATGTTGCATAAAACACGTACAAATATCACGTGAAGGAAGATAACATTCAAAAGTTAATATGGAAGAAAATAATCTTTCGAAAGTGGAAATTAAGGTAGTCCACCATTCATATGGCCAAAAATCAGAGAAACCAAATAAGGATTTATATTAATAAATGATATAAGGAAAAAATAAACAAAACAAAAAGTAAAAAGGATATAGATCTCCTTAACGCACGCACAAAGGGGAAGTTGGTAGGAATTTAAACTAAAACGTGCACAAAAAGCCTAAAGAAGACTAAATTCATGTCTCAACTTAATGCGTGCAAGATCTACAACCCTTGTTACCCACTTTGAAAGTATAAGGAGTGTTTTTCTCATTGGTTGAGAGGTCTTGATCTCATGGGAGATTGAAACTGGGTTACCTAGAGAGGTTATAATACTTCTTGAAAAGGCGTTAAAATTCTAGAGATGTTAGAATTCTTGTTTCTTGGAGAGAGGTGATAAAACTCGTTACCTGAAGAGGTGGAGAATACATATATCCCGGAGAGGTGTCAAAACTCATTTTAGTGAAAGCTCTTAAGTAATTTGCTTAAGGGAACTAGAAGTAACCCTGTTTTTCGAGTGAACAAGTATAAATCTCTATCTACTCTCTCTCTCTCTTTGCCTTATACTAGAGTTATATTTTTGAGTTGTCTATATTGTGTGATTTGAGTTCAAATTCCATTCAATCCCCTTGTCCCTCTCTAGAACCAACTGTAACTACAATATCTCTCTAGTTTCTAGGTCTGAACTACTTCTCCCCATTGTATCTACTATGCCTTTTAAGCATTCTCTTGACCATGTTTGTAGGGAAAGACAACTCCTTATCATTGTCTGATGTCTCATACGCCTTTGTTGAAGTACCATTTTGGACTTTTGGACATTAAAAGTTATACTCTTTCCTTTCACTTCTTTAGCATTATGGAGCAACATTTGTTAACGAACTGTCAAGATACCAACAAGCTCTTCAAAGGGTTATCACCTCCAAATCTTTTGAAGCTTAAGTGTTATTTCTCAAGCTTTTCATTGTGGTGGAAGAGTGTTTAGGACTTTATCAATAACATCATAGGAGTCAACATTTTTCCCAAGTGATTCGATTTCATTAATAATGACTTGCAACCTTTCAATGATAGACTGGACGATTTTATTATCTTGCACCATAATCTCATATTGACATTTGAACATAGTCAGTTTTATTTGTTTAACCTCCATTGACCCTTCACAAGATAGAGCCAAAGTTTCCAACATTTCCTTCATATGTCAGGGAATGTACTTTTGACAATTCTTCTTCAAAAAGAGAGCATAAAAGAATATGTCTAGCCTTAACATTGAACCAATATCTGTATTTTTATCTTCATTCCATATATTCCAAGGAATAGGTTTACCATTGGCATCATAAAGAAAGGGCATGTCATTTTGGACAGCATCTAACAGGTTTTCATGGTTATACTCAAGAAAAGTCATCATCGCAAGCCCTTGAAAAGTGGCGAATGATTGGTAGTTTCCATGTCGTCCTCCATAGAGTTTATAGCAAGATCGTGTCTATTGCTCTATTAGGAACTAATCTCAAAGCTTAGCTCTGATATCAATCATTGACATAACTAGCTCTAGAAGAGGGGGTTAAATAAAGTTGTTAGACTCGTCTCATAAAGAGCTAGACTAGACTGTCTAGCAACCAAAACAAGTTTATACTAGTTCACCCAAAATCACACGCTATTTCCAATTCTCTCTCAAGATAATGCTTAAGAGGTTCCATTAATCAAATGAATTATTATAACAAGGACACCAACCATTTCTAGTTATCCAAGTACACAAACTACTCTTAATTATAATGATTACACAAACCACTTATGGTTATATTGTCTTTACTAAGACCTTGTAGTTAAGATAAACAACTCTCCAAGAGATCATTGTAAGCTCACTAGGAAAACTTTACTATGTGAAGGATTACAAAGGTTTCCGCCTACCCACTGAAGAACATCGAAACTATACTAGTATTTCTTCATACACTTGTTGTGGATTGTTGTGTTGTGTATTGATGTGTGTTGATGTGTTCTTCATCTTCTTCTCAATGCCTTTATATAGAACTTTGAGGGTGACTACTACATCAACATAAATGTTCAGATCTAATAACATTGTCAGTTACGAGAATCTTGCACTACGTTCCTTGAAAACCTATTAACTAGAAGCTTGATATGGAAATACTTTATTTTAATGACCTTTTGTCTTTTCTTGAAAAGAAAATAATTCAAACATACATAACAATAATCATATTTAAATGTTAGATAATAATGTATCACATTTCAAATTTTCTCCTTTGGGTTTCTAATATGAACATTAAGAAGACATACTTTTTCTATATGGAAAGCTCTTTTCATATTTTCTTACTTCAACATGTATGTGTGTTTATATTTTCTAAGGATAGTGTTGATTAAATATTTCGAAAATTATTTGTAATTACGACTTTGATTATGCATTTTGATTTTAAACAAGATATACGTCATAAGTTAGACATTATGAGACATCATCTGAGATGTTTCATCTATGGAACGGTAAAGAATATATAAGCTGAAGGCTTTGTCTGATGCATTGTGTCTAATGATTAAAGGACAGAAAAAACTAAAGACTTCATATGATGCACTGCGTCTGAAGAACAGTAAAGGATAAATGAATGAAGACTTCATTTGATGGGCTCTTAAGATTTGAAGGCTTCACCTGTTGAGCTTCTTCTAAAGAAGTACATCTATAGCTAGCACAAAGCATATATTAATAAGTTCACATGATTACAACATATGTATACAAGTAATTCATCTAAGTATTTTTCCATCATCAAACTCTCTTGGAAGATACGCAAGTGTTAAACCTTCTAGGATCTAAACATTGTTGAGAGTTTTCCTAATCTGCTTTGCAGTATTCTATTCTAGAATGCTAAACAAAATCACTTTTACCATTGCTTAGTATAAATTTTCGATAGCATTGCCATTAATTTTTTTCCACCTTTAGTCGATATATTATTGAGAGTTTTCCTAATCTCCTTTGCAGTATTCTTTTCTAAAATCCTAGACAAAATCACTTTTACCATTGCTTAGTATAAATTTTCGATAGCATTGCCATTAATTTTTTTCTACCTTTAGTCGATATATCTTTTTTTAATTGCTTTTACATAAATCTCTTTTTACAAAATTTTCTTCATCTTCAATTTCCATAATAAGAAATTATTCTTGTTGGACTTTTCTATCCCTTATTCTACTACCATGACTTTAAAGCCAATTCATACACTTTTCACTATTAATAATATTGTTTATTAGAATAAAAACACTAGATCATGAACTAGTACATTAAGTAAGTTCCTAAAAAGTATAAGTGAATTACAGACCAATATACTTAAATATCATGTCTTTCTTTAATCAGATTTTTTCTAAATATACATTTTCACACTAGATATCACTAATAACAATATCTTTATATTAAAATCATACTAGGCACAATCATACAACGTAATAAAATTTTCTACAGAATTATTTTAAGTCGCTAGTATCATAATACTACAAACAACAAAACTTAGATACCACTTTTAAGTTCCAAAATAACAATATAATAATTCAAAACTAAAATAAAATAACAAACTTCCGTATTATAATTTATAATTATGTATCACTAGTTAAAATACAAGTGTTTTCGTGTCTTTGTTCATAGTTTTTTACGTACTAAACATATAATTACAAAAATAGAAAAAATAATAACTTTTATAAAAAAGTTATCAAAATGTTATCATTACATAAGTTGATAGCCTTTCTTAGTATAGATAATTTATTATATAAAAATAAATTATCTTTCAATTCATATCAATGACTTATTTGAATCTTAGCTCAAGTTATAAAATTACGATAGAAATATATTTTTAAAATTGAATAAGAGATTGAATGAGAATGACCTTCTTCTTGTAATGGTTCGATTTGCTCAATTGGCTTTCTTATGGTTCAATATAATAATGGTTGAATTGGAAAATATTTAAGTCAGAAACATAATCTCTTTACGATTCGATCAGATTTTTTTTTTTTTTTAAAATAAAATTTTGGAACAAACAGTCATTTGTTGTGCAGTGTGGTGTTCACTTTATGATGAATGATTGAGTTGTATTTTTTTTTTTTTTCATGATTGAAAGATTAAATAGATGCAAATTTCTGTGTAGAAACAACTTGAAGCCACTTCGGGTTACTAGAATATCAAATTCAAGATGTAAGAAGGAATGGGCAGAGAATGGTGTTTGTCCCCCAATCATACTCTATTTATTATTAGAATTTTATTTTTAATATAATAATTTATATAAGGTGAACAAAGATTAATCAAACTAGTAAAAATTAGGTTTATATTTTGTAAAGATGTAGACTTTGAAGTTCGTTGTCGAGACAAGAAATGTTAGAGAAAAATTTGCGTGCGTTTTAAAATTTTAAGATTTGTTATCGTATATAAGCTTTTCGAACTCGGTTCAACTTTTTATAAAATTAAAAAATAGTAATTTATACTGATGCAAGTGATAATTTCAACAAATTCTAAGTATATAAAAAATATCTAAAGATCAAAATATTAGAATGAAAGGTTTTCAAGTTGGGGGAATAAAAAGGAAAAAAAAAAAAGTAGAAAAAATTTGTTTTTATCATGATATGGTAGCTCACATTTAGGAGAGGAATCATGTTTGTTTAAACGAGGAAGATTTTTTAGTTTTCTACGATATCAAATTTAATATTAAAATTAATTAGATCTATGTGATTCAGGATTATATGTTAAAAAAATTGTTAGATTAATATTTTTAGTGGACATTGAAAAAAGAGTCTTCCAAGATTGGTTGCAACATCAATCAGTTGGATAATATGTTTTTGCAAAGAATAAGTTTTTTGCAAAATATAATAAAGGGGTTTATGCAAGATGTGTCCAATGAAAAATTTGAAAAAGATATCCTAGTTATAATTTAGGATTTAAGGTTTATAATTATGAAATTACAAGAAAGAGAAACTCAAATTCAAGAAGATATTGTGGAGTATGTGCTTTCTCTTAACAGGGGCACTCTTATCTCCATTTAGCAATTCATGCTTAGTATGATAGATGAGTTTGTTGCATTTTATAGAATCAACCATGAATTTTGTATTTCAAGATTCATCAATATCGACAATTAGCAAGAGGAAATTCAAGATCAAATTATCGAAATGGATTTGTCTTGGGGGAACGAGGCTTAGATTTTTTTTTTTGTTCAACTTGTCTTTGATGTGGGTTGAATTAGTTGTTGCCTTTCTTTTTCTTCTTTTAATTATGTGGCTTCTTATTTCTCTTTTAAGTGATTGTTTCAAATTCAAAATCTACTTCTTTTGTCAATTTTTTTTTCTATAATGCTAAATAAGGATTAAAATATTCTTTGCTTACTATTATCTAATTGTCTTTTCAAATTTCTTTAAGTTTTGTTTTAGAGGTTTTCACGCTTAAAAATTTTAATAAAGACATTTAGATTTATTTAGATTTATGCATATTTCACTTGAGAGAAATTACTTCATGACTTAATTTTTGAGATAATTTTATTGAATTTTTAGACTTTCTTTTGAGTGATTTGAGTGCATATCAGTTTTTTCATATTTTAATACATCTTTTGATAAAAAAAAAAAAAGGTTAAACATTTTTTGAGTAGAAACACTTAGGAGGGTCATTAGCAAATTTTACAGACACTAGTTTTTATTATTTTGCAGGTATATCTTCAAGCCTTCATAAAAACCAATGAAAAACTACAAAAAGTGTGAATCAAGAAAGGGAGAAAATGATTATACAAGAGTTCTAAGAAGAGGTGAAAAGACAAAGGCTAGAATTGGTTCAATTAAGATAAGAAAAATAAAGGAAAGAAAGAAGAACCAAAATATACACTAGAACTTTTTAATATGGAAAAGAAAAAGATTGTTATGAATAAAGAAGAAGAGGTTAAAAAAAATTCCCTATTACAAAAATGCAAAAGATTATGAAAACTATGGAGACAAGGAAGACAAATATATATATAAAAAGAAAAACAAACTCTAAAGTTAAAACTAGTTTTATTATATGTTGCACGTGTAAAGGATATGGACATAATAATCATCAATGACCTAATGGTACACCAAACAAGCAAGATTCCAGAGATTATTACAAAAGATTGAGAAAGAGAAGATTCGATTATTACAAAAGATTGAGAAAAGAGAGCACTAAGAGAAAAAAATAGAAAAGGAAGAGAAAGAAAAGAAGAAAGAATTATTAGAAAAAAAGAAAAAGAAAAGAAGAAAAAAAAGAATAAATACATTCCCAATCATCTAAAGAAATTATTGAAAAAATATTTAGAGAGAGACTTTATAACTTTCATTTCTTCTCCTTCTAATTTTGAGTCTATTATTTCTCATGAAATTATTATTCTTGTAAAGTCAATTGCTTTTTTTTTTTAAGATTTTCATATTAAAAAACAATGACAAAAACGACTGGAGAAGAAAAGAAATAGGAAAAGATAAAAACACAAGCATAAATGAAGATGCTTATAAAAGTATTTTTAAAGTTTTTGTACATGATTATAAGGACTTAAATAAACATTTTATCATGTTTGCTAAACTTTATGAGTAAATTACATTATTTTGATTTTTGTAAAGAATATTTGCATAGAAACTTTGTTCATTGTAATTCAAATAAAAAAAATTCAAATAAAAATAATAGAAACTTAGAAAATTCAAAGGATTTTAAAAAATATTTCATAATTTTGAAAATGTATTGGTTTGGATTTGACCCAACAATACAAAGAGGTAAACATATGTAAATAACAGTGATTTATGAATTGAAGAAGAAGGTAGTAGTGATTTATCAAATGAAGGGAAGAATAGAAGGTGACCTTTGGATGGAAGATTACATGATAGGAGGTTTCTTTGATGAAGATACAACTCATCTTGTCATGTATGCAACAGTTGTTAAACCCTATTTGTTATAAAGAGATAGAAGCAATAGAAAAAAAAAATGGCAATTGGGAATTAATTGATTTACTTAAAGGAGCAAAAACAATTGGAGCAATGTGGATCTATAAGACCGAACTTAATGAAAAGTGAGAGGTGGACAAATTTAAGGGAAGACTTATAGTAAAGGGGTATTCTTAACAGTTCAAAATAGATTATACAAAAAGTATTTGCTCCTATGGCTTCTATTGAGGCTGTAATTGTATTTATAGCTCCAAAAGGATGAATGATTGAAGACGTTTTCATAGAACAACCTTATAGTTATATCGAAAAGGGAAGAAGAAAAAAATTACAACTTAAAAAGAAAATATTTTATGGGCTCAAAAAATTACGGGATGCCTATGTATCAAAAAACAATTAAACCATATCTGGTGTTTGCAGTTAGTCCCTTTCCAAGCAGAATGTTAATGTTAACAGTAACAGGCTGTTTATTTTTCTCCTCCAAAAACCCATTCTCATTCCAGTTTCAGTAATGTTAACATTTTCATAGGATGATTGGGATGTGTAATAGAAGAAAGTTGAGTGAATTGAAAAATTCCAAAGTGAATAACTAATTGAGTTGACAAAAGAAATGAAAGCAAGAGTTGAGGCATAGTTGGTGTGTCACGTTTCCCTGTTTCCACACATGCGAGTGGTGTCCACTGTCCCAATCTCACAATCAAAAACAATATATATTCTACTCATTATTTTCCTCACAAACCCACCAATCTGGTATGAATAGAAGCACCACTTTTGCTCACAACAATTAAATAAACCTAATTCTCATATGACCTGTAATCAGACCCACCCCCTTTTGCATCTATCATTTGGATATTTAATCCCTTTGGTCCAACCCTCATTTTCAACTCATCTTCCACCCTCCCTCCTTATTTGACCCAAAAAAATCCTTTCTTTTTCTCCCTTCCAATATCCCTTTCATTCCTCATCTAAGTGTATATGGCCATGGATGAACACCAATCCTCAGAGGTATTGGCATCAGAAAATGGAAGAGAATTGTCAGAGGATTACAGAGAAGAAGGGAGACAAAAGGGCTCTCATCACCCTCAATCAGGAGCTGCCTCTCTCCCTGCTGGCTTCATTGGGAAACATAGGTTGCAAGCAGCCCTAACCAACCTCAACAACCAAATTACCATTTTGCAGGTCAACCCTTTTTCTCTCTTCCTATTTTTTTCTTTCAATTTGATCATCCATTTTGTTCTGTTCAACCATTTGCATAAATTGTTGTCTTCATCTTAACTTAGAACAAGAATTTGACACTGAACTGTGATGATTATGATGATGCAGGAAGAATTGGAACAGGTTGAAACAATTGGTGAATCCTCCATCGTTTGCAAGGAGTAAGCAAAGCCATGTTATATTATATTATATTATAAACAATATAGTGTTTGTTTTATCATTGACCCTGTTTCATCCATTGTGGTCTTATTACAGATTAATTTCAAGCGTTGAATCTACTCCAGATCCTCTCCTTCCATGGTAAGAAATTGTTCATCTTGATGTTCTTCACACTACCTTTATTACAAAAACTAAGTACTATATCTTAGAAATGGTTTGTTATTCTCTAATGAAAATTGAAGTCTTGTTTTTTACTTGATAGAGGCTTGTATTATGGAATAAAGAATGCTAATACACCTTTTAATACACTTTTTCTAGTTATGATTAATTAAAAATTATTGAATGTTATAAATTTAAGAAGAATCATTATGAAATTCACCAAAAATTTGCGAATTTTCATATTGAACCTGTAATAAGATGGGCATTTAAAATAGTGTTTTCATATAGAATTATACATGTTTTGAAATTAAATTTGAATTGTAAAGAAAAAACTGACAGGAACAGTAGCTGTGGTGTGGTAGGATCTTTCTTCTTTTTAAGGATCCAATGTTGCCTTGTTTGTGTATTTTAATGTAAAAGGAAAGCATATGTTATAATATTCTTAACCAAAAGGTGAAAGGAAAGGGTATGAACTGATGAGAAATTTTTTTGCAGCACTAAAGGTTCAGTTGATGCTGCTTGGGATCGATGGTTCGGATCTACCCACCATTTTCGAAATCACAAACGTTGGATTTAGATATTTGTTTTCTATTTATGTATACATTTTTTTTATATAAAATGGGAACATAATTTAAAATTTTGCTGCCATTGATGAGGGAGATTGTAATGTACTACACTCATGAATGAATCACATCTTCTTTAAGCTTTTAAGGCTGTTTGTTTTGTCGGAAAAAAAGAAGAGCATAATGATATAGGTGAATGGAAATTCTTTGGTGTTTTATATTTTATTTCGTACTAGTTCGGTTTTTGCTTTCTTGTTGAGTCATATTTTTATTTGTTAAGCTTATATCATTTCTTATCTTAAATAGTTTCGCGAGTTTTGTAATTATGCTTCTATTAAGAATTTAATTGTAATTATGCTTATATTAAGTAATTTTGATTTACTGCAAGTGTGTCGTCTAATTGTTAATATGTTATTTAATTGTTAATAGAGAATCTTATTTAGGATGACAAATAAATCCGTTTATGTATGTATTATTCAACCCCGTCAAATTTTCGACATAAAATTCTTGTATTAACTAGAATATGCATGAGTATAACTAATTTTTTTATTTTTTAACTTTGAGTATGCAGATAGAATCGTTCTCCTCCTTGCATCCGTCTTAATATTTATTATTGTTGTCACATTCATTCTCATTTTAAATTGTTAAAGTATCTTTGATTTATTTGATAATATTTATATTTGAAGATTCCACATCGACTACAGATAACGTCTGTCTTTCAATAGTTTATAAATAAGTGCAAATCTCATTTTACAAATCAGTTTGTAAGGTTGAGTTAGACTTAAGTTCACTTTTTGTTATAGGATCAGAATCTATCCTAGCACGGTTGTTGGGCCACCCGAGATTCTACATCAACCAGTTTGTAAGGTTAAGTTAGACTTAAGTTCACTTCTGTTATGGTATTAGAATCTATCCTAACACGATTGTTGGTGTTAGGTATCCAAGTGTGAGTCCCACATTGAGTAGAAATGAGAAAGTTGAGAGTTGAGCAACATATAAGAAAGAAGACCCACAAACCCAACGCTTCAAGGTTTTGGGTTGAAGGTTGTATCATTCCCTTGTGTGGGTTTGGCTCAACTTTCATTCTTGTGAGATCTCTCAAGTTTTGCCTCCTCGAATTATCTAACAAGTGGTATTAGAGTCGATGGTTTGCGGCTTGGGTGACTCTGTATCGAAAGTCTTCCTGATGGAGATTTCAAGCAAGCGTGTTGAGGGGGAGATTTGTTAGGTATCCAAGTGTGAGTCTAAGTCACACATTGAGTAGAAATGAAAAAGTTGAACAACATATAAATAAGAAAGAAGATCCACAAACCCAATGCCTTAAGGTTTTGGGTTAAAGGTGGTGTCATTCCCTTGTGTGGGTTTGGCTCAATTCTCATTCTTGTGAGATCTCCGTAGTTTTGCCCCCTTGAATTACCCAACAGTTGGGCCACCCGAGATTCCATCAACTAGAGATGAGGTCTTTCATCATTTTTCCTCTTTTTTATAATTATTTGATTTTTATTCAAATATTATTTGATACTCTCATTTGATATTTATACAAATATAATTTATTTCTTGATAGTTGACATTAGAGAAAAAAAAATTTAAAAAATGTATTTCTTTTTTATATTGAATATTTGATAATATCATGTTACTTTTGTTGTAAATTTTTATATAAAAAATTATTTAATTAATATTTGAAATAGTAAGTGGACTGGTATGAACACAATAAATGAAGATGAGGATGAGATAAAAATTTATACACCTATTGAATATAAGGATGATTATGCATTCAAGAATTAATTTTTATTTTGAAAATGAGAATAAATAGTCAAATTCACACTCATCCTGCCCTCTTGCCATCTCTAATGGCATCAATGATCATTAATATTTTTTAAAAACTAGGATTCAAAATGTACTAATCTAAAATTGAACAATTGAATGGACTCAAACTAATTTTATTAAGGCTTTGTTTAGATTCAAAGAGAGATTTGAGGGAATAAATTTAATAAAGTTTGTAGAAAGTTTATAAGTAAATTTGATATGAAAGCATGTGAAAAAAAAATGATGATGAATGAAAAATTTAGATTTGAGGGAATAAATTTAATAAAGTTTGTAAAAAGTTGAAGGAGTAAATTTGATATGAAAGCATATGAAAAAAAAATGATGACAAATGAAAGATTTGAACTGAAAGTTTGTCAATAATGTGATTGATATTTTAAATTTTTTAATTGATAAAATTATATAAGATTATAAATTTACTCTTGTAATAAAAAATATTAATGAAAAATGAAATATGAACAATTTGATAATTTGACTTGTATGATTGATGAATTTCTTTTTTAAAAAATTTATGAAAAATGTCAAATTACACTATTAGTCGTAGAGATAAATTTAATTTATAATAAAATATAATTAATTTATTAAGTATAATTGATTTACTTTTTATCAATAAAATTATAATATTGGAAATTTGAAGCTTAAGGTTGAAATTAACAATATTATGAATTACAACTCTAGTATAGAATTAGAAAATTATTCTTGATAATTTTTAAAATGAGAAAAAAAGACACAATCGATTTTTGAATTGTGTTTTTTTTTTTTAAAGAACATCATGTGAATAAAAAAAATTTTAGTTTGACTGGTTTGTAAAAAATTTAAAAGATCATACCGAGAATCTTCTTATAATCGATAAGATGATAAAACTAAAGCATTATATGATGATTTTGAAAAAGTTTTTATTTATTCAAAAGCTAAAAACATTCTTCAAGATTCGCTCATCAAATATATCAATTTAACCAAGAAGGGATAAAAGATAACAACACACAATTTTATACTAGTTGTGTCCCAACACAATGTTCAACAATTACAACATAAGTATTCTTCAATTATGATTCCTTAACTTATAGATAAGCCTATTTAAAAATTATATAAAAAAAATAACTTCAATAACTTATAAAATAAGCTATATAGTTTAATGTGAGTTTTAAAAATGACTAATTAGCCAACTAATATATAATAAACCAAATATTTTTATTAGTTATAACAAGTTATTGTATGAGAATAATTTCTTAAAAGAAAAGTAAGCACACTTAAATAAAACTAATTGATGTTAAACTGAAAATATGAAAAATGACAGCATTCAATAACGGAAAACACCAAATATGAATAGTGGGTTAATTTTGGAGCCCTTATACAGGCTTCTTCATTTTGCACCCCAATGGGACTGTGAAATGGCCAAAATACTTTCAGCTCAATTTATATACAATCCATCTTTCATTTCTCTATTACCTTTCTTCTTCGTAGGTCATCGGTGCATTCCTCTAGTGTTGTGTTCTTCTGAGAGTTTCTCTGTGAGACCAGTATTGTGCTCCTAAGAATCAACGTCAGCTCCGTTAGGCTGCTGTTACTTTAGAACATTCATATTTGCATTTCTTTTTCCTCATTTTTGCTGATGTTGCATGATTTTAAAATGGTTGATCCAAAACGAGTCTGCATTGTATAATCCATAACCCATTTTATGTGCTTTTTAAATTCTAGATTGTGCAATAGAGGATGTATTTTTGGATTGCGCAATTCAAAATATAATGTATTTATTTCTAAAATTTTTTAATACTATAAAATGAGTTGGCGTTTGGCAGAGACATGGTTATTATTGGATATTCCATATTGACTAAAGATGACGTTTTTCAATAGTTTATAGATAAGTGCAAACCTCACCTTATAAGTCGGTTTTGTAAGGTTAAATTAGGTTTAAAGTTCACTTTTTGATATGGTATCAAAGTCTACCCTAGCAAGGTTGTTGAGCCTATCGAGTCACCCTTATATATAAATTTCGCTCTCGAGTTAAGGAGTCTCGACATGATAGTCAGTTCGTAGAAGAGACAGGGAACAAGTTGGCCTTACACCTTGGTCTCGCACAGATGTAAATTAGGTTTTTGGGATTCCTAATCTCCAAATTGAGCCCATAGTATTTACACTAGATTGTTGCCACTGTGCAATACTAAGTTGTTGCCTCTGTGCAATACTAGGTTGTTGCCACTGTGCAACATTAATTATAAGACCGCTAATAAGAGTTTCATTTCAACCTTTGTGGAAAGGTAGCGCCACGACACCGACACCTTCCACCCCCAATGGGTAAGATGATTATTCATGTTAGATAAGGTATCTTCTTTGTTGTATCTCGTGAGACAGTTTTGTTCTTATGTGACATTGGATTTCTCATCAGCGTCATCACTGTTGATTGAGCTCCTCCAGGTAGAGTTCGGTGATGTCAACAAAGTTGAGGCACTGTCATGGTGCTCACGCTAGACTGAGTTGGTTGCACAAGGTGTACAAGGACTGCACCATCCACCAGAGATGGGAGTACACAACTCAAACTTATTTGTTGCACTTTGTTGGGTGCACAATATTTGCATATAAAAGTGTGACATCTATTAGTGTGTCGTACTTACTTCCTTTCAACAATTTGAAGATGTGTGGTGGGTATACATAAGGAGCAATCATACTTACCTAGACGTTTGACCAAGTGAGGAGATGTTTCCTTTGCCCAAATGAAACAGTTGAGGGGTTATGTCATACTTTTACAGGTAAATAATATACATACTTTGAAAAACTTACATTTATTTTTACTTAAAGATATTAATAATGATTTTTTTATATAGAATAGACATGGCTATATGAGCACCTCCCAAGGACGGAAAGAAAAGATTTGAATCCCACATATGAGAAAATTCTCCCTTAGGCATCACATTACGTCATCGAACATCATATATGCACAATTGGTGATGTACATGTCCAGATAGATGGTGTTACTCATGCTAGGATGATCTAGACTCCGTACGACGATCATTGTCCCAGTAAGTTGTTTGAAGCAATATCGTCATTCTCGAGATATATCTGACTTAAGACTTACTCACACCATTTTCTAGATCATATGTTGCTCCAGTATAGGTATGAGTAGACAGTTCATCAGCCTTTCCCATGTTTGAAGGTGGTGTAATCGTTATTCTAACGATGGTTGCACTTTGTCAACCATCTTATTATTGGTGTGACATCGACTTCACATCCATCACACTCGTACATACATTTTGGGTCGAACAAAGATTGACTATTTATACTGTCACATCGTCATCCACATACTTTGAACGATGACAAGACATGACCAACCATAAAGCAAGATCATACTTTTCCAATGGATAATTTCTTTGTTCTGTATTTATTATTATTTTAGTATGGTTATTTGTTTTAATATTTTAAGTGACTAATGTGATTTCAATTAAAGTAAGTATATTCAAAAGGATTGTCTCGTCGAAATCTTGTAATGCATAATTGACTATGAATATATGTCAAAATACGCTCCACCATGAACAAAAACCCAAAATACATTACAATTAGTCTGTAGTGTCACATATGAGAAAATTGTTTACACTAAACAATCACATGTTATACAATCCAGCAACACAAATACAAATTTTATATAATTTTGATATGTACATAGATTTTAAATTTAAATTAAAATATTTTGTACGACAACTTGTAATCATTAATACATGACACATTCTCATTTCTTATGCCAAAATGTGTTATATGCTCAGTTTAATTGAATATTATTATCCTTAAAAAATATACTTTTTGTATTTAAAAATTTTGATATTAAAAATATTTACATTTATCTAAAAGAATTTTATTTTGTATTAATGAGCTTGCAAAGAATAACAAAAAAAATTTAAAAATTCATGATGTATCTATAATTCAGAATATAAAATATGTCTAAATTGTAGAATTTGAACTTCATATAAGGTGTTCACCACTCTAATGTACTACACATTTACCATAAAAAAATCTCACTTTAGAGTCTGATTCCTGTATATCTTAAAGCGCAAGCGCTATTTACTATAGTTTGAATTTTGTTTGAGATATTGAATGTTCGCCATTCATTTTCGAAAGTAATTTGAATTCGAAAATTACTTTCCACTGCCCTATTTTTGAACTTCTCTCCTACACTCCACCACCACTGTTGCCGTCACTATTCACGACGATGAAAAACGCTGCAAAGAAATTTCTAAAACACATGAAATGTATTACGAAAAACTGTTCCGTAACCTATTTTCATAACATACATTCCAAAAGATAGTATATATGTTCTAAAAAAATTGTTTCAAAAACCCTGTTCTGAAAAAACATGTACTTTAAGGTATTTTCAGTGTTCCAAAAATTTTACTCTAAAAATCTTGTTCCAAAAATCATTAATTTTGGTGGCACCGTGTGCAACGTCAGGCAAGAGACGGAGAAACAAAAGTGTTACGCAGCTCCTAAAAAGCATCCTAAAAATCACCCCTCGACAACTATACGTTCTTTGCTTCGGAAACTCTAGTCAATATCTACACCGTCAAGTTCATGCAAGAACATAAACAACGACATTCGTTCCTTCAAATGCAATGCTAGAAGACAATAAGCCTTGGGAAAAAGTAGATAGGTGACCATTTTTAATTTGTTAAAATTAAAAATAATCTAGCAGATAAAAACAGATGGGAGATGGGAAAGGTTTTGAGGAATTCATCATAACCATAGAATATTTTAACAATAAATCCAAAGGTGATGAGTAATTTGTCCACCATAAACCAGATGGCACGAACATTAGTCCGCGTTAGCCAATGTCAGTTTAGAAACTTAAACTGTCAAATTAGGTAGAACTAATTTATTTTTAAAATAGAAAAGTTTTGCCAAATATGTTTCAAAATGTTAGCCTCAGATTTGATATTGAATTAACTCTAGCCAGGATTGATGTACTTACGCACACATAATTTGCATTCAACGCAGTGTAAGGGCTAGATGATTTACATGGTTGTATCGCACTACAAACTTCTTTTTCTCGCTCAAAATTTTCAATTTAGAACTTATATATACACCAATAAATGTTACAAAAGATATACCACTGAAACTGAGTGTGTTTCCTAAACAACCTGAGATGTCAAGAGTGTCCCACGAAAACCTGCCTCGGTATGCTGCGTTTCCATTACATCATCACAAAGCTCATCTGCAAAATACGAATATGACAATGTGTATACGTTATGAGCCCAAAATCACTGTGAAATAACAAAAATACAGAATGACAAAACGAAAGGAAAAGATGAAATTGTTATTGAAAGCTGCAGGAAAATACAGTTGCAAGCACGGCTCCTACAGAGAAAATGCATTCTCTCCAGTAACAAACTTGATTGTTCCTATCCCTCTCTCCTCTTCTATGTGGTCCCATTAACCTCGTTCGTAAATAACTTTCGCTGGGTTCATTCTCTCTCTGCCAGCCCAACATTTCCCCCACTTCCCTTCCTATTCTTTCTTCGACTCCATAGTTCCTTCTGGTTTACTCTTCTCTGCTGGCATCTACCAACAGAAATCTCCTTATAATGCAACTCATTTGTGTACACAAAATGACACCTCAACATAGATCAGACAGGTTGGACCAATTTGTTATGAACCCAAATCCAGTGTGAATAACAAAAAATGAAATTGCTATTGAAAGATGCAGGAAAATTCAGTAGCAAGCTCACTACTGTCCACGGCTCCTATAGAGAAAATAAATTCTCTCCTGTAACAAACTTGGTTCTTCCTATTCCTCTCACCCTCCCTCTCCTCTCCTCTCCTCTCCACTTTGGTCCCCTTACCACCATTTCTAGCTAACTTGCGCTTTTTCTTCATTCTCTCCATGCCAGCTTAACATTTCCCTCTGTTCACTCCCTATTCTTTCTTCTGTATACTTTCCAAACCCAAGGCTTGCCCAAATTTCTCCCCGATTCCTCCAGCCTATTCTAGAATGGAAGAGTATATGTAAGACAAAGATAATAAAGTACCAGTACCATATAGCATACCTGCAATATCTCGATTTTCATGGATTTGAGAGTCCCTCACAATGATCTGATCTCCAGCAAATATATTAACATCTGCAAGCGTAGTACATTCATTATCAACATCAATTCTTCTATCGCCTTTTTGTAGTATCTGGTTTTCTTTGACAACCTGCAAGGACAATTTACCAGATGTAGAAAAAATAAACAATACATTATTAAGCACTAAATTGATTACAGCAATATATACATGAAAACAAATTGAAAGTGGTTTTTATCATTCCATTCTATTTCCAATTTAAGCTAATTTCTATCTAAACATCCAAGTCAGTTTCGGTTCACCTTGATATGCAATGCTTTTTAAATAAACGAAAAAAAAAAACATAACAAATATGATGGGTGTTTCAGGGTAATGATAAACATATAACAAATTTGACTTGCCCCAAAAGATTCCCATATCATCATTTTCAGCTGGTAAATTGATGTTGAAGCAGAAACTTTTAAGCTAATTGAACTCCCATTTTTAGTCTTCCGAGAACGTTTAGAAACCCTCCTATCTGTTTCAACAAAGCCCTTTGCAGCATCCAAGACAGATTTGGGGACCTCTTTTCCATGGACAAAAATTACACTGATGTCCTTGTCGCAATAGTTAAGTTTCTGCAATAACTCAAAGCTCTCCTTTTCTCCGATGCAACTTTCACAAACCTGCATATTGAGAGAAGATGCATTATAGTTCAAATGAAACCAAAACAGAGAAGTTATACTTTCTCACATAAGTAGGTTGCTCAGCGGGAGCAAACATGGGAGTGACATAGATCATGCCAAATGAAATAGAACTAGACAATTATTAACTCAAGTACAACTTTATTTTCAGAAGCAACACAGGGCCATCTGGAAGTTGCTTACTGAAGAAGACATTATTGTTTTAATTTAGAAACATGCATTACATTCAAAAGTAAAGGGTTATAGTGTTATGCATGTGTGAAAACTGCTGTGCACAACATAATAGTGTTAAACACTTAAGGCGCTGTCTATGTGTCAAAATCGGAGAGATATCTCATGCACAATCTGGAAAAAGATTCAGAAGATGGAAGTCTAATTTACTCTTTAAAATAAGAAACAAAGTGAACACAATGAGGTTGTTAGAATCCTTTAGATAGTAGCTTATGATAACTAGCATCAATTGATAATATTAGGATCAATTAGATTGATTATATATTTAAGATGTTAGCCTAAAATATGCTCTGAGTGAATATTCTGTAATTATGTTCTCTCCCCTATATATTATATAGTTCCATTGTAGTCTAAACATGTCGAATTCTTCATATGCCTTCTCAGTTTCCCTTAACAAAGGTATTTTTGTAATTACAATTACAAAACCACAAACCATGAACAAAGCTAACAACTAACAAACCAAGGAGGAGAAAGAAAAGTAGGGTCAGAGACAAAATAGCATATATAACAGATGGTGACAGTTTTTGGATTACCTCAGGACAAGTCTTAATCACAAGTTCTCCATTCACTCCATTTCCGCTTTCATTATTCACTTTATCCCAAGTATCAAGCTGATCCTCACATATAGGCATCTCTTTGCAGGATCCATTCACAGCGTTTTCCAAATCATTAACATTCTCAATTCTTGCAGATATACCTTTGGTCTCAACGCCACTCCATTCCTTACAGAAGCAATTCCAATCATCCTCAGATATTATGGTTAAGCCACCTACCTAGAATCAACAAAGTGAATAATCATAAAACTGAGACGAAAAACACTTAAGTCACATAGATACGCAAGAATGGAGAAACAAAGAGAGCAAGTTTATACTGGGAACAAACTATCTTAAAGAAAGATTTCAAGCGTACTAAAAATGCTGAATTTAATTTCAGCAAACAAAGGCTTGCATGTACACGTCACTTGACTGACTACATTGTAGAAATTCCTTTAATAATTCCAACTTACAGAAGATTCTCTTGAGATTATAGCACCCCGTCTATAAATCAGTTCAGGAGGCCTTTCTACCAGCCGTGAGTGCTGAAGACACAAAAAAAGGGGGAAACAAAATTCATCACAAAACTGCTATGGATTAAAGATGACATATCAGTGTATGAAGAATAAGAAATCCACAACTAGATCCCTAACATGTATGACAATAAATTTTCAAAGTAACTATTCTCATAATAATTGTACAGCTAAAAAGTCAACTCAAATTTAACAAAGTGCTAGTGAGTTGTTTACTAAACCAAGATAAAAGCAAGATGCACAAAGCATGGCAAAAGATGGTCAGGTAACCATACCTTTTCACACATTAGTGAATCAATTACCCCATCTAAAGTTTCAGGTTTATCTGAATTCTTGACAGCCAAATTAATGTAATTCCTCCATTTTGAAATCCACGACGAGGGAACTAAGAAATATTTGCAATGCAGAGAGAGTGGCATGCTTTTACCAACAAATAATTTCTCATGATTTTGTCGTTGCATTTGTTTTACTAATCTGCATCATGAAAAAAGATTCACTTCAGAATTTTCTATGCCACTTGTACTTTAATAGAAGATGTACAGAAAACAACCACCTCATAGAGTCCTCAAAGCAAGCCTCTTTGGATATTTCATCACGGCATTGGGAGCATTCACTTGAGTCTACAGGAAAAGCAGGGCAACCTAGAGGATCATCAGGCTTTACAGAAATGGCATCTTTATATAAGAAAAGCCAGAAACGCTCAGGAACAAGCAACCGCTTGGCACCAACAGCTTGCTCAGGCATAAGTTGTCCATGTGGACAACTAATGGATGTTGTTGGTCCAGCATCAGCTTCAGATGGAGCATCAACAACTTTTCTTTTCAACCATTGCTGCAGCCTAAAAATTTAAACTCGTCAGCATAAAGGTTTTAGTATTGTTACTTTTGAAATATCCTAACAGACAAGGGAAGATAATGCAAGGAAATGAAAAACGAGTGTAATACCCCTAGGAAATATCTTTAGAATATAGTTACACTTTTAGATTATAGTTACACTGAGCAGAACAGGTGATAGATTTTTCCAAGACTAAACTTGGCAAATTTTACTATTTAATAATGAAACAGAACACTTATTCACACCACCTCTTATCCCTTTCTAAAGAACCAGAACTGGCATGAAAAAAGAATTCCAGTCTTACCATGGTCTAGACACATAGTACTTTCCATCTTCATAATTTCCATCGAGAATAGCACGTGCAAACTGCTTCAATGATTCTCTTTGATCCCGATAGGAGTCAGCTGACACCACGTTCTGTGCCCCTTCGATGATGCAATCCCAACAGCAGTCATCGTGAGAAAGAGTTGGTCCCCCACCATACTGAATTTTACAAGCCAATAAATGAAGCAAACTATGTAAATAACTATTTTGCAACAACGGAAAAATATGAGTTGATATATCTGAATAAACCAGAAGTTCATAACTAGAAATCAACTGCTACAAAATCTCTCAACTGAAGCTTAAACTTCCTGTCCTTTTGAGTACAATGTAATGCCTACTTCACAAAAATTATCATTTATTAAAATGTTTCTCCTCCAGTCCTTCTTCAGACACACATATGACAACAGTTTCCTTGCTGGCATAGCCAATAAGAACAAGGTAAACTTGGCACTTCATGACGAAAACAGCTACTAATGCTACAAAGTAAACTCACTTATAGGATACTAGTTTTCTTATAAAAATGCTCCCTCTGATAGATCCGTTTACATCTCTCCTAGTAGTATTAGCTATCACAGTGTGTAAAAGAGAAAAAAAATCACTTTCCAATCTATTCTTTCCCATGATAAATTACCATTTGTTTTCATACTGATTTTAAAGAAGCAACAGAGTCAATGTATGATACAATAACACAAAAAGACTAACAAAAAAAAGGAATCAAGTACATAACATATGTCAGGTTACCTTAGACAATAATTTATCCCATGCTTTAGAAGATAATCGCTTCATTGAGGTAACCTTAGACACTGGAATTTTCCCATGGGAACATTGGATAGATGTATTGTCAATAGCACTGTTAACATTAAGATGTAAGTAACCTATTTATTAAGTGAAACAATCCTACCCACAATAATTGGTAGAAGGAACACTTGATCTAAAGGCTCGAAGAAATAACCTTTGTTACAAATAATAAAATAAACGGAATAAATTCTCAAATGAAGGAAAAAAAACTTTAATAGAAAGCATGCACTAACGTTGGACTAATGGTGTCAGCCCACAGTCGCAGCCAGTCACTACTGATCCAAAAATATGGTTGCTCTTGTGGTTGGACAGGAGCTTCAGCTAAAATAGATCGAACTTCCTGTCTCCTCTCATTGATACAACTCAGTTCTAACATTTTCCTACGTTTGTACTCGTTGCAAGAATCAAGATATGAGGCATTAAAATTTTGAATCTCGTCCCAAAGATGAGAAGGGACACAAGTACTGTCTTGTGCAGTTACTGCATTGCCCTCTGCTTCTTTAAAGTTAACACCATAAACCATGGCTCCCTTTTCACCAACATTTTTGCTATGCTTAAGATGGTACATTAGCATGTATGCATCACCAGATGAAAATGTCTCCACAAGTGAAGATTCTGAATGAGGGGCATCTAAACCATTACCGTCAGCTAGCATTGCTTCAGAGCAACTAGAATGAAGTGTATCCGTCTTAACAGATTTAGAAGTAAAACACGAACCTCCTTCTCCAAAGGGATGACAACCCAAGTTAGTAACTTGCTCATCATCAAATTCCCACCATTGCCCAGTGTTTTCATCTTTGATATGGGCAATATAATGGCCACTATTAGCAGCAGTGCCTTTGTGAATCAGTACAGCTGACAAGTCATATATCAATTCAAACTCAGACGGCTCAGACAATCTACAGCGCATATCAAGTTCAGCAGGAAATGAAAATGCAGAAGTAATTTTCTTCTTCGTTGTATTCTGGCAGCGAAATGGAAGAATACAGGACAAAAATATCAGAAAGAAATATAGTATTGCAGAAAATAAGATTTACTCCACAGGTATGAAGAAGATAAAAAATCACAAAGGGTAGAATAATGGTATGAAAAACCACTGTTACATGTAGACACCCAAAGAAAGAAAAGCCATGCAATCATTACACAGTATCTTCGGAAAACTACTCATGCATGACCACTACCCAAAGAAATGATTTCAAAATATATCCTGCACAGTTTTCCAAAGTAAATCAATTTCAATTTAAGTTTTTTAAATTCTGTAATGGGATATTTATTCTTTTAGTAAGTTCCCTAGCATTCTCAATCTAATACTGTAGAACACAAAAGAACAATAATTAAACATAAAGAGTATTTAAACCATGAAAAAAATGTACAGACAGCATTTTGTTGTGTAGTGCTCCCAATAATAACTCAAGTTTTTCCTAATACCTGTGGAAGGAAGACATAACGTTTAAGTTGAAAATTAAGTACACCAGGTAATGTACACAGCTTGATGCTGCGAGTAGCATCAACTCTTGTTTTACATGACCCACAAAAATATTGATTATCTCCATGAAGCTCTTCAATTGCAAGGTAATCATCTAGACTCTCATCTAAACCTTTTAGTCCCTTGATATTCAATTCTAATCCATAGAAGTCTTCCATTTTGGAAGAAGCTTCAGATTCTTTTCCACATTGCGAACACCTGCAAAGCAAAAATAAAATTAAGAAATGCATAACAGTCAAAAATACAGCTACCACTAATCACATACATATATAATATGAATGTAGAAGTATAAAAAATTTATTTGGGATCATTTGATCTCAAAATACCAGATTCACTTCTGCCGTATAGAGCAAAGACACTTTCAAGAAAGGCAGTGTCGGAAACATTCCAAACACTTCATGTTAGACACAACACAATAAGGCACTGCAAAACAGACATGGACACATCAAATTTTGTTGTGCTGATGTGTCTGTGTAACTGTCATATCCTCAGTCCATATCAGTGCCAATGCATCTTAGCTTTTGGCCAACAACGAGAAGAGGATTATGAACCACTAATTACATTATCAATACCACACAGTCCTTAGAGAAAAATGTAACAGCCAAATTAGAAGAAAAAATGTAATCAAAAGCGTGATTTAGTAACATAAAATACATTGTCAGGGGAAACAAATTCAAATACGAATCTTGCAACATTAACATCATTCCCAAGCTAAATTGTTTTTCGGGCATTTTCCTGTATTTTCAAGGAGTGGGGAAGCCATAGATCCATCCCCACAAAATAAAATAAGTAGGAAAAAGGTATTTTGTATTGTTCAATAAGTTACCCACAACCACTAATTCTTACCTTGTCACATGCCGCACGCTCCCTCGGAAAAGATCTTGAACAATTGTTCTTGCCACATTGGAATTGCTCAAACAACGCTCAAGTAATGACAAGAGCAACGTGAGGAACTCATGGCTATCCTGTTGAACTCCATTGTCTAACTCCAGTGTTTTAACAAATGGGGAAGAATCTATGAAAGCCTTTTTACTAGCATGCAATTGTACAAAAAGCCGAGTCAGTTGATCTAACACTGGTTGCTGTTGTAAAAGATCCGGTTCTACAGAAAATATGCCTTGTCGGAAAGATTTATTCATGTACAAACACTGTAGTATGCTGTTGGCATAGCATGTTGCACCTAGATTTGTCAGACCTGCAGGTGAACAATCGGAAGCACGAAGATCTGTTGATGGATCAGGGCCAAGACTTTCAAGAAAGTCTGACATCTTCTGCCATAAGCCAGACTTCCGGGTACCATTTGGAGGTGGTACCAATGCACAGAAGCAATTTGGGTTATCTTTAGTATTAACACGACAACCTGAACAGACAGGCTTCCAAATCATATACAGTTGGTTCATATCAGCTTCAGTCACTGCACCTGTTTTATGAATTTTCCTACACAAAAAACCCGTAATGTAAACAATCTGCTCTAATCTCCTTATGTTCGACAAGCTGAAAAAACTTCAGATAGTAGTACCTCCATATTTCAGAAGTGTCATCTTCATCACCTTGTCTTTGCCTTTTATTTTTATTTCGAGTTGTTGGTCTAGTCATTGTACAACAAAAGAATCCAACCCCGAAAAAAGGACAGCAGTAGCCAATTTCCTGGAGTCAAAAGAAAATGAAATGAATCAAGACAGAATTTCCTCATCCATATTTGAAGTCTCAACATTGAGCCAAACTGTATCAACAGATAGTTAAAATTGTTCCATATACTCGGTAGTCCTGCTATTAAAATCTCATAATCCAACACCAAATATTAATGTGCCAGGGATGTAACTCAATTCAAACTATAGCACAGGAAAATGTTCATGTAGAATACACTTTCAACGAACTCACATTATGTAAATAAATAAATGTTACCTAACAACAATCATTTACAAACGAATAAACCCAAAATTTCGCAAAAAGACAAAATACACGAAACGGTGGCTGGTGGCTGTATTTGTGTATGTATGCAAACACATTATCGCAACTTCACCTCATCAAGAAGAAGAAGAAAAAAATCAAACTACATAAACATCACAAACAGCTTAAACCCTAGAAATTTCAACCAGCCAAATAAAATCAACAGAGAAACGAGGACGCAACGAAATACGAAACACACAAAAATTAACAACAACATTAATCGACAATCGCAAAAACATTAATCGACTAAGGCAAAGAAAATCAGAAAACGTGGATGTGACGTTACCAGGGAGAAAAGAGGAACTGCTCTGAACTGGAAGATCAAGAATCACTGAAAAAAATAAACAAATGAAGCGAGAAATAAAAGAATTTAAAAAATGAATTTATTTTAAAACTGTTTTTGAACAAGAAGTTTTGATAACTGTAGTAGAATGAGTTTTTACCTTTGACAGAGGGAGAAGAAATGGCGGAAGAAGAGGAAGAGTGAGAGAGAGTGAAAAGAGAGAAAGGGACAATTGATTTGTGTTGGGCCAAGTGAGTGTAGATGAAATATTGAATTTATTGGTCAATTTTGAGTCACACTTTTTTCCCTCCTATGTGTGTGCATTGGGAAGACCAAGAGGTGTTACTTTGATATCAGTTAATGCAAATCTTGATTTGTGTGACAAGTTTAATCAATTTTTTCCTAAGTTAACAGCTTCAATTCATCAAAATTATTATTATCCTTATAGTTTTAACTAATCAGAATAAATTACATTGACTATTCAAAATATATATACTTTTTATTTGATGGTTGTGAAACTGATTTGAACCTGATGCAATATGAGATTTTAAAACTAATTTATAAACAAAATATTAATTGCATTTTTAAACTTTATAATTAATTTTATGTAACTTTAAAAGGAATATGTACTAATTTTAAGAGAAAAGGTTGAAAATTTTATTATAGATATTTTTAGCATTATTTTCTGATTGAAGTTTGATTTTATAAAATTTTTATTAAGTTAAATATATTATTATTATTGATTACATTAATTATATTATTCAAAAGTTTGATTATCTTTTGCTTAAAATAATTTTTATTATCATAATTGAAACATATGTCGGTTGCAATTATGGTAATTCATTCAAATCACGATATATCTATCATCATTACATTATTTACCATAGGTGTACACCATTATCAACAAAATATAAATTTAATATTATTTAATAATTACTTTAATAAAATAAAAATTTATTCTCGGTCTCATCCTTATCCGATAGCATCTTGCATCTTATCCTATATATATAATTGATTGTTTAAAATTGAAAATGAAGTATTCTAATTTAAAAAACAATAAATAAGAATATTAAAAGAGAATAAAAATAATCAATGTCCATTTTAAAAATGATTTAATTCAAATAAAATTAAAAATTTTTTTGTTAAAATATAACACATCATTGAACTAAAGAGGGGGAGTAGCTTGGATATATGAATTTTAAAGAAGTCAAAAAAGTTTATAAAGAATAAAAGAAATTATGTAGTTAAAGAAGAAGAAAAAATACACAACTACGATCCAATGAAAATAGTAAATATAAGTTATTACATTAGTAAGGATGTTTTAGAAATTAAAAAAACTGAGAAATATATAAATAAGGATGGAATGAATATGTACTCATTCTTATAATTATATTTTATTGGATTTTTATCAAAATTGGAATGAATTTGGACAATTTTTGTAGGAACAAGTTTATTTATTTCCATCTTCATATTATATTTAAAATTAGATATTATTCGTGTACATACTTTTATACTATAAAAATGTAGAAATTCTTTATAAAAATTAGGACTAGTTTGGAGAAGATATTTAAAGATACAATTAGTTGTCATATCTAATTTTAATATATTTTTCACACAGTTCTCTAATTTTTATATATTTTTCACACAGTTCTTTTAACTCAGAATGTAACTTTTAATCTCTCTTTCCTTTTTTTTCACTTTTCTCATTTTTACTCCTATATCCAAACAAAATATACTTTTTAAATTTATTTAATGAATAGTTAACAACTTTTTAATTAAAACATATATCATAAATAACTTAATTAACTTTAACTATATAAGTGATAATTATATTAAACAAAAAATAACATACATTTTCTTATAATAGAAGCATCTATCTACCAACCACTAAAAATAATTGTTATCATTAAAATTGAGATGTAATCATAATTTTTTAGAGATAGCAAATAAACCTGTAATTATGGATATTATATTTTAATCTAAATATATGTATTGACTAAAGAGAGAGGCATAGTACAAGTAATATTCAAATTTATAAATACCGGATATAGGAACGAGAATGGGTATAGTTATGTATGTATATTTTCTTGTCTAGTTTCTCATACTTATTTTCATTCCTATATTTGTTTTTATTTTAAATTATTAAAACATCACTAGTTTATTAAGTTATCTTAAAAACTTATTTTTATCATTATATATAATATTTTGTTTCGTTTTATTTGGAACAATTTTTTTCTTCTCTCTCAATTGTTAAATTTATTCTATATCCATTAAAGTCATTCAAATATCGAAATTATTTTTCATCTCATTACAATAATAATTACACATTTTTTTATTATGAAATCTTGTTCAAAACAATCCATTGTATTTGAGAAGATGTAAAATCAATCTTATTAAAATAAATTATTTTTAAGACACACGTTAGATCATTTTTTTTAATATTTATAATTATTGATTATTTTGTATTATGTGAAAATATTTTGACTATGAATTTCAAATATTTCAGTAAACCGTTAATTTAATTTTCTTTTTCTTTTGTTGGTTAGTTTTTTTTTTTCATTTGAAGAATTTTTAATTCATTACACAACTTTTTTTTTCTATCTCTAACTTCATCAACTTGTAACTTGTTGTAACTTGTTTATTTCGCTTAGGACTTGTTTGTTTTAGGGCGTAGAAAATTTGTTAACAAAAAAAAACGAGTGAAATGTGAAAAACAGGCTATACTTTACGGAAAAACAATAAAAATATTTTTTACAAATTTTCTGAGCTTAGTTAGAAAGATTTGCTATGAAAGTTATTTTTATAATTAAAATAAAACTAATTTATAAAATAACAATAAACTAAAATGATTATAAAAATAAAATATAACAAAAATTTAAATTATAAATAATAATTATAATAATAAAATTATAAAAATATAATTTTTATATATAAATAATATATATAGATAATTACGTGAATAACGTAATCGATTATCTATATATATATTAATTTGTTATATAATTTAATAATAAATAATATTTAAAATATTAAGTATTATATAATTTTTTATAATGAAAATTTTACATATTAATAAATAGTTAATAAAAATATAAATATAATTATAATTATTACTTAATAAAAACAAAAATAAATTATAGAATAATAATTCTTGTATTATTATAATTCTTTTATTATTATAAAATAGTAATAAAATTTAAATTTAATATTAAAAATATTTTGAAAAAATTTAATTTTATATGTTAAAAAATAATCAATTTCAATCAAATTAATATATTTAATCATAATTTAAATTTTATTTTAAAATAATTATATAATTTAATATTATAAGGTAATTTTTAAATATATTATTAATTATATTAAATAAATAAATTATATTTTATTTTAATTATAAGAATAACTTTAAAATTTTATATATTAGAAATATTAAAATATTTATTATATTTATCACATCATTTACAAACTTTCACATATTTTTCACTCAAATCTTATTATTTTTTCCTTAATCTAAACAATTAAACTTTCCACATACTTTCATCTCAAATTCACTCGCTCAAATCTACTCTCTAATCCAAACACACCCTTAGATCTTGAGATATTTTTCCTATGATCATCTACAAACATAACAAATCTTATAATTGCATTAAAATTTTAAATACAAATAATTGTTTACTCTTTTCTATAATTATTTAATATTTATGTAATTGTTATTTAATAGGCTATTTTGATACTTACGCAATTATAATTTATAACTTATTCTCTAAAATTTGACATTAGAAGAAAAGAAAATGTGTTCTTTTATAAAAAAAAAAAAAACTATTTATTAACATTTAGAAGAATGTGGATACCAAATATAGATATAAATATATTTTTTACATGATCGAAATTGTAATAAGTCACAAATTTCATACTTAACTTCAAGAATTGAAACAAATATAGTCAAACTCTATCTGCTCTATCCTACTATTGCAAGAATGAAATAGTTTTTTTTATTTGAGAATTATGTAATTATTGTTAAGTATAAATTTTATAGTTAAGTATCTTATTATAATAAAGTTATTTTATTTCAATAAATAATTAGTCTTATTAATAATACACTAAAATGATTAAAAAATTATATCCTTTTATATAATTATAGTGTCTATAATATAATGACAGTGTATATAATTATGTTGTTTATAATTTTTTACTTCGTTACCACTGTCATATCAAAATTATATTAATTTACTATTCAATAATGAGACTTTTACTTTCAATTTAAATATAATTAATTGCTTACAAATCAATTAACTTATACTTATAGGAAAAAAAATTACTATATAAATTTATTAATGATATTACTTACATGAAAATGCATCTTACAATAATATATTTACCGAAATTTTGAATATGTTTACTTTCTTTTTCCAAAAATATGTCTCAATTTTCCTACTTATAAACTACAGTAATTGATTCATTACCTTTACTATTCATTTATTAACATATATATATATATATATATATATATATATATATATATATATATATTTATATTTTTTTTTTTTTTTTTTTAAATATATATTTTATTTTATTATTTACTATATTATATA
>Ga0099824_1001016_pt1 | contig 37573 bp, 15 predicted proteins | sample SiratrowhiteBW_FD_76837 | JGI IMG/M metagenome (GOLD analysis project Ga0099824, IMG submission 76837) | Root nodule microbial communities of legume samples collected from California, USA - Siratro white BW | ecosystem: Host-associated > Plants > Roots > Nodule | place: USA: California... | reverse complement strand
TTATTATTTCAAGAATACTTAAACTAATAAATATATTTTTATGTTATTATTGATTTTTATTTCTTTTTATTTTTATCATTATGCTTTAATTTAAAAGATTACCCGGACAAAATCGGGTGTTGATAAGTTCAACTTATCATTTTCACTCATTTTTAATTACATGTATTATTACTATTTTTTTAAATCAATTAAAATTTAATATTTGAAACAATAAAAATTATATTTCATGCAACTGATATATTAAATAATATTTTATCTCATTAATATGTAAGAAGTCATATGATTATGTATATAGTTGTATAAAAACGTTAAAGTTGATATGAAATGCATTTTTTCTATTAATCAAAAATATAAAATAAAAAATAATCCAAACCCTTTAGTAAATTTCACTTTGAAACCTCATTACCACCATAAATAATTTGTATGAATATACAATGGCTAAAAATTTCACTTGATTAGAACCTTGAGTATTTATTTATAGGGTTGGTATGAAAGAAGTAGTTGACACTGTCCTCCTCTCTAACCCTTCTTGAATGTTAAATGCATGTGCCATTATAGTTCATTCTTGAAATGGAAAGTAATGTCTCCCATTGTCAGAAGTTTAGGACACCCTCTCAACCTTCCAAGTTTAACTCAAACCCAATTATTGTACCAAGCAACCTACATATCATTATTATGTGGGCATGCAGTCCCATAACACTTTTTCCTTGAATTATCAAATTTGGAAAAGTAAATTGAGGATCAAGTACACAGTTTAAAAATTGTTGTTAATAGTAATTAGTATGGACAAGAACACTGTACATTGATTCTAATTCTCTTTTTTTTTTTTTCTTAGAATAAAATTGTAGTTCTGAATTTAAATTATAATATGTAGAGAGAAAAAAAGCTTGTTATGATAATAAATGAGAAGATAAAAGAATATACATTGAAAATAAGATTACTGAATGAAGTATAACAGATATGTCACTTAAAGTTACTTTAGAAATATAAATAAATAATTTTTTTTTTCTGATCTAGGTGAAAAAAGTTGAAGTCGTTCTCTCCAAATGTATAAAGAAAGAAAATGAATTACAAATCATTACTAATAAATAGAAAAAAAAAAACTTCTCTTCTAGCATTTATACACTCAAATTTTCAATTCTAGACCTAAACTTGAACAACTTTATCCACTTTGACTTTAGTGCTATTGTTTTAACTTTTTATTTTAATAAAACTTCCTTACAAATATTGAGAATAATAAACCCGTTTAAATTTATTTGAACAATCTTTGTTATAAACATAAGTATTTCTCATGTATATAATAAATTGTTTTCCTAAAATAAGTTTTAATACCTACAGATTATTCCTTTGCATACATTTATTTTTCATTGGGACCAATTAAGGAGTAAATTTAACGTATTCATTTAAAGTACTATAAAAATAATGCAATTAATTAATAAAATAAAAAATAATGTATGTATGTATGTATGTAAAATTAAATATTGAATATAAGATTTGATTTTTTTTTTAAATATGAAAACTAAAATTGTGGAAAAAAAATTAAGAGTACAATTCACAAAAATCATTGATAAAAAATTAAAGGAAACTAAAATAGTGGATAAAAGATTAAAGAGATTAAAATTATAATATCCTATGTAGTTTCTTTTTTTTATCCACCAACCTTTTAATATTTAGTTTTTAGTTAATTGTATTTTCTTTTTAGTTTGATACGCAAGTAATTTTAATTTCAATATTTCAGTCCACATATTTGAAAAGTGGATAATTTTAATGTTTATAACTTTAATTTGTTTTTGATCCAATTAATTTGAAAAATGGATAATTTTAATAGTTGCGATGATGTTATAATTTCAACAAGTTAGAGTTAAGTATTGGTGTTTTACCAGATACATTATTTAATATAGAATATTTGAAAAAAAGCCTGAAATACACTATATAACATATATGAGTAAACATTCATGTGACTAAATTATTTTTAATTTTAATTTAATTTTTTTATGAATTTTGTGTGCCTCTGAATTCTGATAAATCCAATATGTTCAAGATTTTTCTTATTAAAATTTAGATGAGGAATTTTTGTAGGGTTATTTGTAGTTTTTCAAAGTATAAAGTGTATGTGTTTCGTTTTACATTTAAAATCTTAAATCTACTTCTTAAATGTGAAAAAACGAAAATTAAAAATTATTCAAAAGTAATTTTACGATTTATTTGATTGAGGTGAAACTGAAAAAAAAAATAAAAAAAAGAGACTGAAGAATGCATATATTACAGATAAGTAGAATAATTTATAAATTTTAAAATATACAAAAATTAATATAACAAAAATTAGCAAAGTAAAAATGTATATATAAAAAAGACTTCTTCATAATTAATTATACATACTTAAAAATTAAAGCATTTCCTATATTTTTTAATAATTTATGTAAAACTGTTTACTAACATCAAGCAAAGTTTAACAAATTTACATGAAACAAAAAATTGAAGCTTATAAATGTATGATGAAGCAAACAAATACAGTAAAAGTCTAGAAATGCAAGTGACTATAATAGGTTTTTACTTTTCAGGTGCTTAAGTTTTTAACAGGCAAAGGGACACAGTCTCTTGTAATAGTTCAATACATTCAATATTTACTGAATATATTCAATTTTTTATAGTACTTAAAAAAAATAGATGTATACATGATGAAAATTTAATTTTTTATAATTTTTATTTATTGTAAATAAATTATTTAATTAATATTTGAAAGATTGCAAAAGTCACTCTAAAAGATACTATGAATATATTCCTAACTTAATATATGTGAAGATGATATGAATATATTCCTAACTTAATATATATATATATATATATATATATATGGATATATCTCCTACCCAATAAATATATACATATATATTTACTTGATTGAATGAGATAAAACATAAACTTTATATTTAACAAAAATAAATAAAACTTTTACTTTAAATAGTTAATTATGTACAGTGAAAAATATATTTGTCTTCTCTTTAATATCATCTCTTATTTCTCCGTAGAAAAGAAAAGCCTCAATGCAAAGAATAACTTAATTAGAATGTTATTATCTCAAACTAAACCTATACTAAAGGTCTACATAATTTTATTGAAAAATGAAAAAAATAATATTTTATTAGCTTTTGAAATGTATTTTTTGTTTTTAGTTCAGTTATTTTTTTTTATTTTTACATCTATAAAATGATTATTTCAGTTTTTGTTATGTTATTTTATTCCTGGTAAATATTCTTTTTGTTTAATTTTATATTTTTTTCCAGTTTGAATTAGTCGTTGGGAAATATTTGATAAGAAATACAGATAAATAATAATAAAATTTTAAAGGATTAAAATAAAAGAAAAATATTTTAAAATCATAAATATAAATTATAGGGACAGAAAGTCAAAAGAAAAATTACTCGGACCAATGGCAAAATATAATTATATAACGTCGTTTTATTTGTAAACTTGATAGACTTTGTGCCGTTTTTTATGGCCAATAAACGACGTCGTTGCATAGCGACCTTAAATCCTTAGTTTTCAATATTATTTTCTTTCCACCTTCTCTGTTAGGTGCTTCAGAGTTTCACTAAGAAGAATCATGGTGTGGGGACTCTTCCCCGTTGATCCTCTTTCAGGTACCCATGTTGTCAATGAATGAATATTGTTCTTAGAAGAAACTTTTATTAATATTTCTACTTATTTTTTCTAGGATTATAGGGTTGTGACTGTTTCTGTTAACACATTATTGATGTGCCAAAAAAGTTACTGTAATTTTTTATTTTTGAAAATTTGTGTGGCAGGTGAAGATAAGTACTATATTTTCAAAACTGGAATTTACAAAGTTGGTCGAAAAGGTACTGTAATTTGTGGTTCCTTCTGATTATTTCCAGAACTGAAGGCTTATGCACATATTTGACGGTTAAACAATTATCTAGACACTGTGGCTGAAGATTTTGATTGATTTCCATTGCTAATGCTGAAAAGATGTCCACATGGGACTCTTTTCTGGCATTGTGAAGTATCATACCTTTGATAGAGTGAACATGTTCAAATTGGGTATGAGTGTTTTTGTCAATGACTGATTTGGAAGAAGGGTTTACACTATTAAGATGAGGGGTTGCCCGTGAGTGAATTTTACCTTTAACATGCACAACAATAACAAAAAGCTTATCCCAATAGGGCTTCTAACACGCACGCTCAGGAAAACCCTTTATAGTTTGAAGGGTGGTTATCTGCATGTTTGCTTTAAGATTATTTTTGAGGAAACAGTTGGTTTTCTATGTAGACACTCAAATTTATATCGTGGTGCTGCAAGAACAAAATGTGATTGTTTTTCAGAATAAGTTGATCCAAACTCACAGACCTTGTGCTGAATTTACAATTTGTTTATAGTAACGAGGGTGGTAAAGGTCAAATTCTTGGCAGCATGATCAGAGACTCTTATACCAAGTTAATGATCATTTAACCCCAGATTAAATGTTATGTGAATGCCTTTTAATAATTTTTATCTCGACCTCTTTGTAGTCTGTATCATAAACTACAGCAATACCTGCCATTGTCCAGATTCAGGAACTATAACAGAATCGTTAGTAAAGGACTAGTTCAGTTGAAGCTAATTAAATGAAATAAAAGCAAGTGCAACAGCAACAATAACAACAAAATCGTATTCCAATAAGTGAGGAGGTCCATGGGCATTCGGCTCAATTAAAGACCAAGGTTTTAGGATGTTATTTATCACATGAGATCCTTCCTGACAACATCTTCTAGTGTTCATCTTGCTCACCCTCTCCTCTTCACAGGACTAAAGTTCATGCAACTGAAATAAAGCAACTAAAGTAAACTAAATTTTAAAGCTAAAACTGTTTTGTCCATATAGAGCAAAGTGAGATGCTGGTGGCTTTTCAGAATGGATTGTTAATGACTATTTGCTGCCTTTTATTTTTCATTCACAATTTTTAAGTTTTTTCCTATAATGATTGTTACGTATTATTGATTTTTTGGATATCATAATGATGCTTTGTATGAACTTGCTACTGACTTCTTACAGGTTGTGATGTGATAATCACTAAAGATAAAGGTGTTTCTCGGGTTCATGCAGAAATAGTTGTTAATACAATGAACCTGGTAAATCCTTTATCAAATGAATGTTCTCATTTGTCACCCAGTATACATATTAGAGATTGCTCTAAGTATGGGACATTTATTAGCAAGAATGTTGGGCCCAAGAAAAAAGTTCATGAGCTACCAAACAAACAAACACCACTAGAGGATGGTGACTTAGTTTCTTTTGGCACTGGTACTGCTACCTACAAGTATGTCAACTATCTCTTCAATTTGATTCTATTTCTTGTGTCATTCACTTCTAATTTTAGAAAATACTGTTGCAGTACCTTTCTAGATTTGAGTTTGTATGTATATGTACATTCAATCTCATAACATTTGTCTTTCATCTTATGTCGGCTTAACTGCTTTCAAATTTAATTTGACAGGTTTTGCCATGTACCCCTCGGTTTTTTCATCTGTTGCTCAAATAAAGTGGATCAATCCCTTCAAGAGAAAATTTCATCAATTGGTCAGTGGTGGAAAGAACATACGAAGGTTCTTCAGTTCTTATAATTCATGAATGCATGCTGTGTAATTGTTTTAAATTACATAGTTACTTGCACATGATATTGCATTTACTTACAATTAGTAAGAAAACAAACACTTGGCTGGTAGAAATTTGTGCTATAAGCAGTATTTATTGTGTGATAACTTAAGAGACCATTGGTTTGAAAGGCCACTATTAATACCTTTTATTTTATCCCATGCTAATTGTGCAGTTTTGATATTATGAAATGCCTAAATTTTGGTAGTTTCAACTTTCAACTAACATTAGCTATCATTTTGAGAAGAAACTGATAAATATGTTGGAAAGGAAGTAGAGTTTGCATATCTTTGATTGGTAACTTGGTATTGTGTAAATTTAAATTATAAGATGTTCAGAAAAATCTTTATCTTGCTACATAAGCTGTCTTAGACTCAATTTATTCAGAAAAGTTTGACACTATGTTGTGACATGAGTTATAAGTTTAATGTGCTTTTCTATCCAAACTGGAAGAATAATTATTTTTTTGGAAGCACTAGACTGTTGTTTTCATGTGAATGCTGAATATTGACCAACTTATACATTCAATGTAGGTGCGAGTTTTACTCATACCTTAGGTGAAGGGTGCACACATGTGCTGGTAGATCAACTCATGCCGTTGAAGAAGGATCTCGTTGATGCTGTTGTGGCAAAAAAATCTTGTGTTCTCAAAAGTTGGCTTGAGGTATATAAAGCCTTTAGGTTAGCATATTTGTTCTTAACTTTTCATTAATCTGTTGCATTCGAATTATTACATGTACTTACAGTTTGAAGCACGAAGGTTACTTTCTTACATGTCATATTTGAATTTTTTTGTTTTATTGTTTTATTATTTCTTAACATGTCCTTTTAAAATCTTTTAAGATTGATGTATGTAGCATTGTTTAACAGTAGAATAGGTTATGTAAAAGGAGCGATGATGTAATGGATAATTCTGGAAGATTCTTTTATAGTTTACACAGCAATAATATACTTAGATCTCTGTTACCTCCTTAAATTGTCAGAAGGATTTGCCAAAATCAATTCAAGATTAAGTTACAATCATGAGTTCATAATCATAACTTTTCATGTAGCTTGTGGACCATTCTCTTGACATAAGAGTCTCATGATGTAGTCTACTTAAAAGTTTAGATTAGTGCTCTGAGAGTACGACAGTTTACATGTTCACTAGTTATTTTGTGTTTGTTAGAGGCATATACCCTGAACTGTATGCCAGAATTTGTATTCCGAGTCCTGGCCTATGATAATAGTATTAATTGTTGCTTATAGGCAAAACCATAGAATTGATAAAATTCATTTATCATAACAAATCATCAAGCATAAACATTAATTATAGCCTTGAAGTGTGAGATTTGATTGAATGATTCAGTCTGCAACCAGTAGAGAACTCTTTCTCGTGTTTGAAGTTTAACCTGTTACTGTTTGTTCCATTCCTTGTAGTTTTTTGCAGAAAAGAATATTAGCACCGAAATACCTAGCTGTCATTCGTAAGTATTGCTTCGACTTTGGAGTTTGGTTATGCTAGCTTTATATTCCATGTTCTTGACACCAGTTAAGCAAACTAAAGAAGCTTTCTTTTTCTTCTCTATTCCCTCTTCTTTCTCAAGCAGATATATTCCAACAGTATCAGTGGACGGAGAATCTATTAAAATTGCTGACCCTAGATCGCGTGAAGATTGCTTGAAAGGATACACTTTTTTGTTGGAGTCTGAGCATTTGGTACTTGTTATTCAAAGTCTTTTATACTCACTCTAAACCCAACTTAAGTACTTGGATTTTTTTTTTTTAATGTTCATATGTAAAGATGCAGGCTTTTTGAAACTATTAGATGGAAACATCTTGATATTTTTGAAGCATAGCTTGTCTTGACAATATTATTATCTTAATTCTTCTTCCTGCTTGCAGTATAAATTTCGGAATCAGCTAAAATCTTTATTGGAAGTGGCTGGTGCAAAAGTTGTTTCCACCGGAGATTTTTGTTCAAATAGTCAAGTACGTATTTCATTTCTTTCTTTTCCATTTATGAATTTTGTGTGTGAATGATATAGTTTTTATTAAGGAATTAATGGTAGACATAACATTAAAATTGAGGTCTTGGGACATGTAGAAATCAAAGGGGTATATGAATAATACAGAGTTGCATTACAATTTTAGTAAAAGAACAGGAGAGAATTGATGTAGCGGGAAAAATTGAAGATGTCATTACAGGTTCTAAGTTTAACTATATCAGTTCAATATCACAAAATGATGGGTAATTAAAGAAGATAGCACACAGGATATAAGCTAGGTGGTTAAAATGGATAAATACATCGTGGTTTATTTGTGACTGCAAATTGCATATGAAGCTCAAAGGGAAGTTTTATGGTATCACTATATTACTATACAAAAAACTATATTCTATATGGTAGTAAATGTTGAATTTTAAAGGAGCAACAAAAGGAAAAGAAAAGTGAGAGTTGTAAATTTGAGAGTATTAAGATATATATGGCTACACAAGAAATACATGATACATAATAATTGTATACTAAGGTGATATTAGTGTGGCATCAATTGTAGTAGAGATTATAGAAAATCGGTTAAGGTGTGGTTTAGAGACATGCAAAAAACCCCATTATTGGCACTAGTGAGGGGAGTAGTTTGTATGACTTTTAGCCTGTAAATAGAGGTAAAACAAAAAACAAAAAAGACATTGTAGAAAATTATTAAAATGGGTTTCGTGATGATTTATATCTGAGAATTTGATTTTTAAACAAGTTTGATGACATTGTATGATCCACACACTTGACTTCATCTAGTTGAATAAGTCTATTGTTGTTGTGACTATCTCGGCATCTCTACTATTATCCAGAGTTAGAAAGATAGTCATCATCGAATAGCAAAAGACTTCAAGTTCTTATTCAACAACTCTGATTTCTCTGTTTTAGACACTAGACATATTCTCTGGCAGATCATCTTTGCATGAAAGTTATGTACTTCAGTATTGTGATTCTCGCTTGTTTCTTGTAGGCTTCAAATTATGGAGAGGATAATCGTGTAGTTTGTGTCATCCCAGACGGACCAGCATGCAACGCTAATCTCTTTGATAAACTGAGTTCCTTGCTTAGAGTTAGTGAGATGGATATAATTTGTGCTGCTTTCAGTGGACAGCTAGATCTGTCTATTTTGAAATCACCATGCAGTAAGTATTCTCTGTATATCTCAAGTAATATATTTGCACGGTCCAAAACTTGTTTTTCTCTCCATAAATGAAGAACCCGAATCAGTAAATATTTCAAAATTACAGCTGTTTTTCTTTGCTTTATTATACCTATGTTTGCTGCTGCTGAGTGTAAAATTGTGTTTGCCCATCTCAATTTGCATCTTTTGAGATGTAACATCTCTGAACACATTTGTAGTAATGCATAGGCACTTGGAAATATAAGAACTGTCTTGATTTCTTTATTGGTTGATCACCTCATCACTGAATACACACATGTGCACACACTTACGTATTATTACATTTTATTGAAGAACCATGGCACAATCCAAAATTAAATATCTAATTACAGGGAATAAATCAACTAACTTAATACGAGATTCTACGATATAATCCCTAATTGTAGGGATGTAAATTAGCCTATTATCTTAAATAAATCAGCATGTTATCTCAAATAAATTTGTACTTCAGTATTACAATAACAAGCTCTGTGTTTTTGCAGTACTTGTTTCGTCATCATGCTCTACAGATGAGACAATTGTAGCAGATTCAGATACTGAAGTTGAAACAGCCACGTCAGCACGCTCAACTGAGGCATTCAGCAACGACAATAATGTAAAATATGGAAAAACAGAAGAAATATATGATGATTCTTACACTTTGGATAAGAGAAAACATGATAGTATAGAGGCATCCTCAGATGATGTTTTAACCAGATTGCCTGACACTAAACGTGCAAGAACAGAAACATCCTTGGATGGTGCTTCTGTCAGATCACATGATACCAACTTCAGGAAGGATAATGATGTTATCAAAGTAAAGAAAGACAAGGTTGATGATAATGAAACCGGAAATTCAGATGTTGTTTACAGCCAACATTTAATTGTTCGAGATACAAACATGCGGAGTAGCATAAGCACAGACAGCAGTTTTCCAAATTTTAAATGTTTCAGAAAGGTGTGTAGTTTTGAAGCCATATCTCGCTTTAAAAAGTGCTTATTGAAGAAAATTGAAACCGAACATATTTTGGTTTATGTAATTGAATTTTATCTTGAAATCTAAATGCCTACAAACCTTGTTGCTTCATGCAATGTCTATTATTAAATTTTAACATATATTACTAATGTCATGGTTCATGAAACCTGTGCCTACCCTGACCAGTTTTCTTTTAAATGGAATTTCAGGCACACACTCAATCTGGTAATAGCTTTGACAATCTTGTTCCATTTGCAAAATATCCATACAAGTGAGAATAATACTAAATCTGATATTATTTTGAACAAAAAATTAGGTTGTTTATGCTTCATTCCTTTTCTACTAGTGATAGGTTATTTGATATTTCATTTTTTTTCTTCCCCAGGGATTCTGACTGTGGGGATGATGAAATGTCCGAGTTAGTGAAGGAGGAGAAAAGGCGAAAGAAAATGGAAGCTGTCGCAGATGACCTATTTAATAATGAGAAGGTGAGTCTAATACTCTTCCCATACCCCCAAGAGAGAGAGAGAGAGATCTGGTCCATACATAATCTTATTGCTTATCTACCTTAACTTTTCACATGTCCTGTTTTAGGCAAGGAAACGTGGAACAGTTGGTTCACGAGGCACTGTTGGTTCTCTTCGTAGCATTCTTTCTTAGTGAAGGTAAATGATGAAACTTTAAATTAGTGCAAAACTTTATAAAAATAATATTTTGACCAGTAATATGACAAGGGTCTGATGTGATAAAAGATGGAAGTATAACACTACTTGGTATTACACAGATAAAAGAATAAAGATATTTATTTTACATTGCCGAGCAAGAACATATAAAGAAAGATTGATGCACTATTTAGCTAGGTCATTTATCCATTTTGATTGAGTATTCTATCAGTTGCTTCTAGGCCTTATGCAAAAGGCCAAACAAATTAAAGTAATGTTTTCACAATTTATTTGGTCTTTTGCTTTTTCCAAATGTGTGGTACTTGGTTAAATAATACCAGAGGAATGTTAGCAACGCTCTTTAATACTTTCTTTAACACTCATAATATATTATGTTACTGTGCCTTTTTTTCCTCTGATGTGGGCATGGTGAAATGCTATTTGCAGAGATTTCTCCAAAGATGGCATCAAAGATACTGCACACTTGATGCGAGTTCCAATTGACGGTCGAGTTTTTCACTTGTCTGCGTCTTGATTGAGAATGAATAGAGGTTATTGGCGGTATATGGTGACACTCTTCATCTTATCTTTGAGAGGCCTCTTGAAGGATCTATCTGGTTTCCCTTGTTAGCATATCAAGTAAAGCAAGAGTTCATATTTAAGATGAGTGAGATGTCTTTGTCTTGGATAGTGAATACTATATACTGCGGTGTGTTGATATAGATCACATTTTTCTAATTAAACTTTGTATGGCAATCCTAAACAGTGTAAATCATATTTATCTATTACTGTGTCACAGAGCATGTTGATGCACCTTTCGTATTCCTTTGGTGCCTGATTATAGGAGAAGTGAGATTAGAAGAACTACATCTAGTTAAAAGTGAGAATAATAACTCTGTCGAGTTTAACCACGAGGATTGTATTTGTTGAATTTGATTGAAATTTATTTGTGTTGTAAAGCTTTTTATGGCAATCATAATATTTGTTATTGTAACACTATATCAATACTATGGTTGATAAAAAAAAATGTTAATCGAAAAACAACGCAATCAGATACTAATAAGACGAAATAATAGCATAGATATATAATGTAAGCGTCTTTTTCGTTAATACCCTTTTGACCAAGTTTTGTAGCCTTAATCTTTCACTATTAATATTTATACGTCTTATAGTTTAAGTAGTGCTTTTGGATTAACTAAAGTTTGGATTTTAAAACATAGGACAGAATTGTGATAATATTAAGTCATTGTTCAAAAAATTCTTCTTTGAGCCAAAGAGATGAAAACCATCTGAGTGTAAGATAAACTATACATCCTAAAACTGATCAGACCTTATAAATCAGCTTTACCAATTTACATTTTATTTTAGTTTTACAATATATATATATATATATATATCCAAAATATCGATTTTCGGTACTGAAAATATAGAATATCAACATGGACTATAAATATAATGTGTAAGAGAGGTAGCTGAAAACCCAGAATAAAAATACAAGAACAATATCTCGAAGTGGTGGTGGAAACAAAAATCCATCCAAAGAGAAATCCCAATCAGAGAACACAAAAGAAATAAAACAAATTAAATAGTAATAATAAAGCAATGGGCATATTCTCCTAAGTAACAAATCACAGCCTAAACCTGAATTTACAACTACTGCTCTGAATTCTAATAGCACTATTGGCACTAAGGTTGTCCACCACAATCTTGCACCTAATCCTGAACTTGATTGTGAACAGTTTCAACTTCCCAAGCTTGATCCTCACAGGCTGCTTCACCTTCAAATTGAGGGGCACATTTGCAGTTTCTTGCAGCTGCTGCTGAAGGCTACTTTGCAGGCCAGTAGCATCTTGTGTTTGTCCAGTGAGAGGGATACTAAGCACTGTGGTGTTGCGGTGACCTTGGTAGAACTTTGGCAAAGACCCTTCACACAGTTTTGTGTCATCATACCAAGCACTTATGTGGCTGCCACCTCTATAGTATATTCCAATCTTCTTGTTAGGGTTTCTGGCAGTGATTGTCAAGTTGAAAGTGGCAGATAAACTGTTGTTGTCAGAGACATCAAACTGTGTGACTCTAATCTCATCCACTGAGTACTTTGGAACCTTTGGTCTGAACACAAGGTATAGTATTCCAACTGTGATGGCAATGGCCACAATCAGAATCAGCAATATGCTTATCAACCAACAGAAAAACCTGCAGCAGCAGCTTCTTCTTTTCTTTGGTGGCCTAGAATGCATCACTGGAGTGGTGTGTTCTGGAGGATTTTGTTGCTGTTGTTGCTGTGGCACTGCTCTCTCTGGATCACCTGCATCAGATTTAGACATGCTTCTTGGCACCAAGGGTGCTGAAGGGTGGTTTGGTGCCTCAACATCATAGTCAGGGTGAATTTTCTGAGGGTCTGCAGCCATGTTGATTTGGTTTAGGACAAAGAAGTTGTGCTTGAGGTTGGTTTGGTTGGTTTCTTATACGTTTTGTTTGGAATTAATATGTATATATATACACACACAGAAGCCAAGGTTGACATAAACACGTTTTGAGCAAGTCATGGATTATAAAGAACAGTTCTTGAAGCTTCCCATTGATGACTCCAATGGCCAAAAGTGTGACTTTATATTTATCTTTAGAGTGAACTTTGTTCCCTTTCACATCTCACATGCACGCTTCATTCATAAAATTAGAATAAAAAATAGTGTTTGAAGAAATTGAGATTAAAACTGTTCAAAACCAATAACCTCTTTCCTATGTCATGTTAAGGTTAATGTTCAATTTTTGTGTCTTTATAGAAATAAGAAATAATGCCGCCGAAGGTTCTTTCTTTAAGTTCTTGCTTTCTCATTTGCATGACGTAACTGTGATATGCTTTCTAGACCATTTTCCTTTGCAGGTCAATTACTCGGTTACATGAAATTCTACCAAACACTTCAACCTAAACGGCTATACCAAAAATAATGAGGATATAAGAGATAGGAAGAAAAAAAATATGAAAATGATGCATAAGAAAAAATTATAGTAATTATCTAAAATCTATGGATCACATTGTTTTCTTCTATTAAAAGGAAAAAGGATTAAAGTTCCACGAGAGGAATATAAAAATGTGTATGAAATATTTAAAAATTATTGTCATGGAAGTACCATTAGATTCTTTTAAGTTATTGTGTTATAAAAGATAGATGTTTGAAAAAAATAAATAGCGTGTTAAATCAGGCACTTAATAAAAAATTGAACTCAAATAAGAAAGTTGATTTACTAAAATATTACATATTATTATTTAGAGCAATACTGACATTTTCAATAAATTTCAGCTATTTGAGAATATTTGTCAAACGAAAGGAAAGTCACTATTCTTTTCTCTGGGAATTAGTATTGAACAAACACGTCGAAATAGGATATTAAAATATTGATAACTACTACTAAGTTTTTTTTTCTTAAATGTGTTTTTCTCTTCCCTTTTTTAATTATTTTAACATTTATATAATTCATTTTTATTTCTACTTCAATCACTTTTTTTCTTTTTTTACAGAACTTGCTGGTAATACTTGCAATATATTTTGGCTCGTTACAGCATTATGTTTTTGAAAACAATTTTTTTATCTTAAACATTTAAAAACAATTTTTTATGAATAATTAAAAAATAATCAAAAGGAATAGTTAATAGGGTCTTTAGTTATTTCATTGTTTATTCCACATTAAAATGAAGTGTAAACTTTAAATTGAAGGCATTAATAGTCAATGACTCTAAAACAGGTTATAATGCCAAACCATTGCTTAGTTTAATTATAAGGCATTTTCTATTTCTTTTTATGGGGGTTTTAAGTCATTGTTGAATGAAAAGAAGTAGCCATACTCTTAATGTTTGAAACGGAACTTCATAATTAATCTCTTATTCCATTAGTCAGTAATTTGTATCCTCTTTGTATTAAAATATAGTCCAATGAATTTAGCCACCTTAATGGTTTGGTGAGTAGGTTAGCAAACCCACATGAATACAATATATATTTTATGTTAAACAAAAGTAGTATTATAATTTTATTGTAATAATTCTTGAGCATATAAACTTTTTATTGCAATGAATCATAATAATCTAAATATTTAAACATTTGATTAAGGTAAAATAAAATAAGTCAGTTTATAAAAATAAATCGAATATAAATTTATTTTTTAATATGATATTATCTCCATAATACTTAATATGTATCTGTCCGTGAGATAAGACTAATTTAATTGTGTAAAAATCAACCTTAAACTCAATTCTTAGTATTAAAATTTACAATTAAAAAATCATTGTTGTGTTTTCCTTGACTTGAACGAAAAGCTGAAATATCCGTCAAAAAGTCTTAAGTCTCTACAATATATGAATAATTTTTTGCTTTACAAGTAAAACGTTTTGGGTAGTTTAAGCAACAAAAAGTTGTTTTTGCCCTAGATACGCGTCTGTTCAAAAGACCAAGTCAAAGCCATGCCTTTAAAATTTTAATTACTATTATTATTATTATTAAAAGTTGATACGAAATCCAAATCCAGTTCAAAGTTACATCATTATTATAACTATAAAGAAAATCATTATTACAGAACTCTACTTTTCAATTTTTATTAATAAAATAAAATACGTACGTTAAATAATTAATTAATAGTTTGAATTGAAGGCAATGATGGAAAAGTAACACAAAGGGGAAGAAAAGACTTTTTAAGAGTTAAATATAGTTTGTATTATCATTGGTTCAACTAAGTTCTAAATCTTTGAAACATTGATTTAAGTTGATACACAAATAAATAGAATTTGAGCAATCACTTGTTTAATTATGTTTGATACACAAATGGAGTTTATAATCTTCCTCTGTGTATGATATAATATTCTGCCACAACACAACTTCAGGAAGAATGACACAAATTGTTCATAACCAGAAGAGGAAATGGAAAAGAAGATGAGAGATCAACTTGAATTGGCCTTGATGAAACAAGAAAAAAGAGTTGCGAGTAAGCAACTCAAAACTACATAAGAAATGTCAAACTCGTTGAATATCTAAGATACAACACAAAAAGGTGGAATTCATGCATAATCATCACACACACACCCCCTTATCAGAACCAATCCTGCCACGTCCAATGCCACTGCTGTGTTCGTGATCACACTCTCTTCTTTTGCTATTCAAATTCTTCTTCTTCTTCACATCAGAGGACAAATTACATTCCAAGCTTTTCTGTCCCTCTTCTCTTGAGCTCAATCTTGAAGTCCAGCAATCTGCTGAGTCAGCAGAGTTTGGTTCCCATGAAGAGCTAGAAATGGCCCCCCACTGATGTTGGCCACTACTGCTCACACTGAAGCTGTTGCTTCCTGAAGACTCTTGGTCATCCATGTCAGCCACCCCACCACCCCTCTTCACTGTCACATACTTGTGCAAGCTTGGTTCCATCACATCACCACCAACTCCTACCTCAGATTCTACAAAAGGGTCCTCCTTGGAACCTTGCACTTTCTTTCCGTAGTACTCATTCATGATAGATTGTCGAGTGGATGGAGTTTTCCTGTCCTCATAGAAGGCAGCGGAGAAATTGGAGTTGTTGGTGGTGTAGCTGAGATCGCCAACAGCTTCAAGGATAGAACAAGCCTTGGTTAGACAAGCTGGGAGAGATGCAGAAGAAGGTTGTTGTGTTGGTGTGTTCTTTTGATGGAAGTTCTGGATGTCCTCAAGCAGTGAGGAGGCATAGGAATGTGTAGGATTCCCATTCACCAGAGCTTCAGGATTCATGTCTAGATCTCTAGATCTTCTAGAAGATCTGCTTCTTGTTAAACCTTGTGGTTTAAGGTTGTCAACCCCTGATGAAGCCACTGTTGTCTTCACCACAGCACTATCTGAAGACAAGTCCTCATGCTGCTCCTTTGTCTTGCAATTCACACTCACACCTTTCTCCATTGCAACTCTGCCATTTGGTTTCTGCAGTGGCAATGGCAAAAGATCATCTTAATACCATGTAATCATTAGCTTTCCAAGTTAATCTAATTACAAAAATAATTAAGGCTTTCTTAGTACCTTAATCAGGCCAATCATTGAAACTTCCATAATTAAATTAAATAAATGAATAAATAGGAAAGGTAATGATTGCAATTTACATGAATGCTAAATCACAACAATAACACAATTCTTTCCAGATACCAAGTGATACCTGCAAGGCTTCTGCTTCATTCTTGGGCTTGTTTTGTTGCATCTTGCTGTTAGTATCAACCTCACTAAGAGGGTTTCTTCTATAGGGAGATTGTTCTGCTTTCCTTGAGGAGTTGTTACGGCTAAGAGAGGGTTGTTGGTGGTGCTGATTCTCATTCAACACTCTAGAACTTCCCACATTCCCATTAACTCTTGCAGGAGACTGAGCACGTGGTGATGCGGCACCCCTTGAGCCAACATCTCCAACATTTCTCTTAACAGTGATCCGCTTGGTGCCAGATTCTCCACCACAATTGTTACTCTTATCCATAGCCAAAGATGAAACAGTGGCAGGAACGGACACCATTTTCCCAGGCCTAGAACTTGCATTGTTGTTGCTTGCATTTGCACAAGTGTCAGATGATCTTCTACCAGGAGATCTGCTCACTCTTCTTTCTTTCCCACTGGATTGGTCTCTTTCCCTACTTGGGGTTCTTCTCCTTCCCTGAGACCGCCTAGGGGACTGGCGGTGGCGGCGGCTCTCCGCCGCCACATCGTTCTCCTCACGGCCACTGCCCTTGGCTCTCCTCTGGTCATCCTCAGCAGAAGTTGTGTCATTGTCACAGTTATCAAAATCAAAACTTCTCTTAGAGCCAGAGTACTTTCTACAAGAGCTGCTTCTGCTGAGCCTCCCACACTGGATCAGAATTGCATCCACCTCTTCTTTGGAGCAGCTTGAAGTCCTCACTCCCACACCAACGTTTGGAGTGGAAGGCGCAATCTTGTTAACCATGGATTCTTCATTGGTGGAAGCCCCATCACCACCTTGTTGTGGTGCTGGTGACTGAGCAATGAAAGGTGGGGACTTGGAGGTTGTTGTTCTTTCCCTATCATCATGGCTCTTCCTGTGTTTGATGATGAACACCTCTTTCCTCACTTCACCTTCGTCTTGTGGTGCTGCTTCTGGGTCCTGTTTCTCTTGCAGTGTCTTCTTCCTGAGGCTCACTTCCGGCTCAGAGGGTTTGGACAAGGTGACACTGACACAGTTCTCAGATGAAGTAGAGGAGGACCCCTTCTTCTTGCTCAAACATGTACCCATAGAGAAAGGGTGGTAAATGACAGAGAGAGTGAGATAGAATTTGAAGCCACGGAAGGAACAGGGGCACCCAATAAGAGAGAAAAAGAAGCTTAAGAAGAAGATTTGAATTTCAATTAGATTTGATAAAGCTACAGAGTACAAGAAAGGTTGTGGCTCGTGGAAAGTGAACGTTCTCCAAGAAACATTTTTTATGAATTATACTATATTAGTATTAACTTTAATACTGAGGAGGAGAATGAAAGATAGAGGAAAAAAATTCAAATTTTGTTTGACCCAGATGACCCCACTGAGACAAAACCTTCAATTTGTTAGCTTTTTCTGAAATTACTAAATAATTTGCAGAAAAAATTGGATCTTGGGTGCAGATGCCAGATGGGTATCTCCAACGTAACATGTTGTGTTTGTCCTTCTCTCTCAGGATTCAAATTCGCATGATAACGGCTTAATTTGTACAGATAAAGAAACAGGTAAACCGAAAAAGTTGCCTGTTTTTTTGCATTAAACGGTTCAAAAAAATGAGCAACGGCTATATTCGTTTGGGGGTTGTTGTTGGTATTTGGGCCTTCAACAAGAATGTTTACACTCTCACTCACATGTTCACATGCATCTTCTTCTATGCATTTTATATACCATTGTTCTTTCAAATTTACCCATACAAAGTGTAAACTTTAAAATAAATAAGAATGTACATTCTAATTTTAGTCTCCTTTAGTTTTTAGTATGTGATTTTCTTTTATGCCTTTACTTTTTATCCCCGGTTTGAGTCTTTATATTTCAATAAACTCTCAATTTTTACCAAATTTTTAATTTTGTATACATTTTTTTTCAATTATAGAAGGACATTTTAATTAAAATGTAATAATTATAGCTTTTAATAAACGCTCCACCACAACTGTTATTTTGATCCATTGGGATTTATTAATGAGTAATTAATAAGCATGTAGAACTTTGTTCACTAATCCACCCAAAAGAAAACTTCATTCTGGCATTTGGTTTCCCACATTATTGAAACGAAGTTTAATTTAAGTTTAGAATGATGTACAAAAAGAAAGTCATAAACTGAGATTATTGGCAGTGAAAAAGTGTGACGGAAAAGTTAGATGAACTATTCTTTATTGAATTGAAATATGAAGTACCAATAAAAGGCTATCTCATACCTTTAATAAAAAGTAAACTATTATAAATATAATACATAAATTGTTGCTACATAAATACTCATAATTGCAGCTATCTAATACCTTATCCCCACGTCTTTCCACAGTGACACCACTTATGGTTTGGATATGATTACACGAAAACTTAATTATCAAAAATTAAAATTTAAAATGTCCTTTTTCCTGTTTTTTTATTCAATTTAAATTTCAAAATTAGAATTAATAATATATTTTTACACTATAATTTTTTTAAATCATTAAACTTCAATTATTGTAAGGATTAAACTATAATAATAGAAAAAAAAAACTATTTATATCACCGTACAAAAGAGATATCTTACTTGTTAACTATTTTTAGATAATTTTACTTTATTTAATAAAATAATTAAAAATTATTATATCATTTTTTATTTTTAAAAAAATATCATGCATTATTTTAATACTTATAAAATTGTATATATTTCTAAACTTTATTTTTTAATATTATTATTACGACATTGTATATTTTTGAAACTATATTCTCTTAATGTAATGAAAATATGGATATATATATGCAGTGTTCTCACTAGCAGTAATAATTAAATAATAAAACTAAAATTTGATTATTTAGTTATTAATTTTTTTTACAATCATGTTCTTTATTAATTTGTATATATTAATTAAATTAAAAAGTGATCAATTACTTTGTATATAGTTTATTTAAAGTTTATATAAATTATTTATATACTTTCTCACAGGTTTTTGTGACCTTGACAAAATGGGTCAAATTATAATTTTTCATGTGTGCTTTGTTATCATTCCTAACTATAGTGGACTTGGAATTCCAAGTTGGTATTTTCTTTTTCTTGCCTTCTGTGGAAAGTACCAAGTCCCAGAAATGGTAAGAAGAGAATAAAAGGAGCCTCTGACTTCCTTAAACCAAGTTTCTAGAGGTTTAAATTTTAACGTTTTTGAAGATTAGTTTTTTTATCAGTATCAAACATGTGAAATTATTTTCTCGAACAAATACCACTTTTCAAAATATGTTCCTAATATAAAATTGTAGTTTAAAAATTAATTTTTGCGGAGGATAAAAAAATTGGAATAGGTGTAGAGAGCAGAAAGGAGAGGGCAAATCCGCTTTTTTGTCTGACCAAAATCAACTGGGTTTTGCTTTATGTCCCTATGAATTTAAATCTGCACTCCCATATAATGTTAAATGACCAATTTGCTATTGGTCGGATGTGAGTGGTAATGTGTTATTTTGGAGCATTTTCGGTTTGGAGTATTCGCAGTGGAACAAACCCAATATTTGGTGTGCTTGGTAGTCGTTGGAGGTGATTAGTGATTGTGTTGGTTTAGGCAGTTGTTGCTTTGTTATTTCACCCCGTTATGGAGTGCAGGTTTAAATTTTTGGAGGTGAAGAATGGAAAACCTAATTAAACTTGAATTTCTAATTTTTTTTTACTTGGGAGATTAGCCCAATTCAAATTTTAAAAGTAATTTGGGTCAATTCTTCTTACACCTCCCTACTTTCGTCCTCTATTTACTTAACAAAATGACATATATCTTTTATAAAATAATAAATCTACAAAATGACCTATATCTTTGATAAAATATTAAATAAATCTTGCATCCTCATATCTCTTAATCTAAAATACAATTTTTAAAATTCCAGATTATATAATCTAAAATAAAAAATATTCTTTTTTTAAATTGCGTCTTCTGAAATATAAAAATTATGTAATTCTAAAAATTAAAAATATATATATTTTAAATTGTACAATTTAAAATAGAAAAAAATTATTTTTAATATTTTAAAAAATATGGATGAAGAAAGAAAGTATGGAGGCACAGAAAGAATTAAGCAACAATTTGGTTGGGAAAAAAGTAAAATGAGTTATGTGCCTGTGTTTGCTTAAAGAAAAATAGAGCAACTGTTTCCTTCATCCCATTATTTTGTCTATGCATTCTGATGAAATCATCTTTTTTACAATTATCCAAAAATGCTTTCCATATATATTAAAGAGCTTCAGCATAAACGTTCTAATAACATTCCTGAAAACTATATTTCAAAATGAGGATTCTGGATATATTATCTACAATACATAATTTAGAATAAAGTTATTTGAAATGCATTTCAAGTATTTACTCCGAAAATACTAAAATTTGAAACCTTTTAGGTCCTTTCTAGGAAGTCTTTACCTTTAAAAATCTTATTCTGAAATAACCTTCTAAACTTAATATTTTAACATCAACTTTATGAATATAAATTTATTAAAATTAATGATTTTAAAACTCACACCTATAAGACACTCAAATATGTTATTACCATTATAACCATTTTTTTTTCATTCATTAAAATAACATAGACTCTATTTGATATGATCTTGACATTCTTGCATATTATAGACCAGTGATTTTAAGACACATTTAACGAAACCAATGATAAAAACTTTAGAGTATGAACAAACAACATAAAAATACGAAAACATATTAACTATATTATTAATAAAAAGAAACCAAGCTTTGAGGGGATTTAAACTTAGCACTGGCATTTGCAAAATTTCCTCCGAAAATCTTGGGCACGAAATATAAACTTCTTATAATACCATAGTTTGAGAGACAGAAAGCATTCACATATAATGTCTGAAAACACTCATAGATAATACCTAAATAGGAGTTAATTCGCTTACACCCACCAACCGCTCTACAAAATAACCAACAGAACAGAGCAAATCAAACCCCTGTGGATCCAAACCCACCCTCACCTCTCACAGTTTCGTCCAAATCATCAACCTCGGTGACACTCGGAGTCACAATCTTCTCAATGATGAGTTGCGCAACCCTATCTCCAACCTTCACTTCAAAATCCACATCCGAATGGTTGAACAGTATAACACCAACCGGGCCTCTATAATCCGCGTCAATCACCCCGGCACCCACGTCGATCGAGTGCTTCCATGCCAACCCGGACCTTGGAGCTGCAATTAAACCCTAAATTTAAATTAAACCAAAAAGATGAAGGCAATAAAAAACTGTAAAAGGCCTTAAGCGGAGAGATCTTTACCAACGCGCGCGTAGGTCCCTTCTGGAACCGCGATGCTAATGTCAGTGGCTACCAGAGCCTTGCCTCTAGCCGGCACCTTCGTCTCCACAGCGCTGTCAAAATATCATCTCATGATTTTCGAATGACTTATTAATTAAAAGTAAAAGTAAGAAACAGAGAGCGTAGTTCGAAGCTATACCTAGAGAGATCGTAACCGGCAGAGAGAGGGGAAGCCCTGGAGGGCAAAACGGCCTTGTCGGAGAGCTTTTTGACGCGCAGAAAGGGAGGGGTTGAGGACACGTCGTCGTTTTGGTGGAGTTTAGGGATTTTGGGCGATGGCTGGCAGGAGCCGTTGGCGGCGTGGGAGTCTGGTTGAGGTTGAGCCATTACAGAAACTGAGCGATGAGTTTGAATGGATAAAAGTGAGGTGGGAGGTTGGAATGGAAGGTAGGGTTTATATAGAAGAGGAGGAAGAGGAAGCGAAAAGGCGCCGAATGCTCTGATCGGACCAAATTTTCCCGCCATTTTATTTTTCGTGGGATTTGAATGGTCAAGAAGCAAAACGTCCTATAAGGCAGTGTCAGATGCACTGAGGAAACGTTTACTCCTCATTCATCCCTCTTATACTTTTATTAAATTGCCTTACCAGCAAACTTAATTATATTTATATTTACCAAAATAATACGCAGTAAATTCCGTTTGATAACAGTGACATTAAAAAACTACTGAAATTACAAAAATGCTTCTACTCACAATTTTACTAAAAACTACTTGTACAATATTTCGTGATTTATTAGAAATAGTTCTCACTTCCAAAATTTAAGAGATAATATTCCAATTCTAATAATCCTACGGTAAAAAAATACAATTTCAAATATCGAACTATGAAACTTAACTTATCAAGTTACAACAATATATTTTCATATTTGTAATCAACTTCCTAGTACAAATTATACTAACTAAAAATTCAGCTACAGGTAAATGCGTGCAAGTCAAATGTTTTTAACAATTTCAAAAACTTAAAAAGAGGATAAAATAACTTTTCAGAGAAAATGTTAATTTAATATCGTTTACCTTTTTCTTTCTTCTCTACAGAACCAATTTTATGCAGCAACCATTTAAAATAACATATTAATTATGTCAATTGCCAAATATGTTTTCTTGTGTCTACTTCATGACACATTTTGTATTATTTTCAATTTCATACAACTGCAAAATGGCACTAACAAACCCTCACAGAAAGCTTAAGGCTTGCAATCAAACAAGAAACAAAACTTTAAACAACTTTTGGATCTAAATGAAATTATCAGCTCTTTAAACAAATATACCATCAACACAGATATCATATCACAATATTCTAAATTCCTAATGCCTAAGGTTTTTTACTTGTATAAATTTCTCTCGTTCAACTTACTTCTAAATTCATTGGCCACGAAAGCTCCATTCATTTTACTTTCTCATTTGGTATTCTGTTAACTTGTTTGAACTGACCCCATAACTTCAATTTATTTTGTCAGCTTAATAATTAAATTCACGCATGCATAGATAAGACGTATTTTACACCTACTTCAAGTAGGAGAGACTTAATTACAGTGTTCTTTCTTTCTCATTCTTTTGCAATTATGAACCTTTTACATGAAACTCATTTTCTCAACCTTTCTATTCTTTATATCGACAAGGAATAAGGATACAAGGCTTACAATCATTGACTATTGCGAACAATCATTTAGATGGATCTGAATTGCAAATAATAGTGTCATTAACCTTATTAGTTTTGTGCATGAATCTAAATTTTGTAAATTGGAATTATAAGTCAAAATCTTTGACAGCTACAATCTTAATATCTTCACAGATCAGGTAGTGAAATATAGGAAGCATAATCTCTTCTAAACATTTCACATAAGAATAATAAGAAATGACAACTTTTTCTAGCATCCAGGCTGACAAATTCAATTTCCTACTATGTCATTGATAAAGCAAAACAAAATGTTGACATCAGGTTTTCATACAACCTTTTTGAAAATAATTGTCACTTTTGGAGTATCAGTTTATTTTTTGTAAAATACTACTAGTGTTGTTTTTCAATATGAACGACAGTTTCAATACTAAAAACACTTACGGACTTGCATCCAAGTCCCTATGTTTTCACAAATACCAACAAGTGGAATGAAGGCACAATGAGGTGAGAGAGGGTAATGTACCCAAATGAACCGAGATTTCACAAAACTCACAGCATCTCATAATTAATCCCTGTGCATAATCTTAAGGTGACTATTACATATTCATGATAGCTTCAACATCCACCACGGTTGCTATTGTCTCATTGCACAATTCCTTTCATTTTTCGGAACAGGACAAACAGTCACATTCTGCCTAATCTGAACTACATATTTCCTTCACCATATTCTTCAAACAAGTAATTGATGGATGAATATATGCTGAGATCTGAACACCCGTGTGCAAGACATTATGAACCTTTAAAATTTCAATGGCACATTGTAAGCTAAACAAAGATACTAAAAGAAGAAACAGTAAAAACACCCCTTTTGCCATGACACAATGCAACAACAGTAATATAACACGTTCAACAACCAAACTGATAACCTTAAAGGCCTACAAAACTACCGACATTAAAGCCATTAAATTCAAAATGCAAGCAGATAACACTGAATGCAAGACACGGTGCTGATATTCATGTTTCACTACCATCATTGTCTTCTTCTCAAGGCTGAGTAAACTGATGTTAGAAATTGGAAAGAAATTGAGTAAACCGAGTTAGAAAATTAGTGTTCTTCGGTTGGTCCGTTCACGTGGATTGTGATTCATACCCCAAAAATAAAATTCTTAGCTAAATCTATAAAAATCGTATCTTTCTTCCAACTACCAGTCCAATGCCTCCAACAAATCTGTCAAACAACAAACCATCAATCTTCCACAACATGGCCGAATACCAAAATAACAGCCACCACGGAGAAGACCGGAACAATCACCCCACATTAATTAAAAAAATAATAATTGTGGCACGTGGTGCCATATCAGCGGTTGTCAAGTGGAATGTGGGAGTGAAAGAAGAGAGGTTGTCTAAATATCGGAATTCTTATATTTATGTTCACCTCCCATTTATTTAATTTATAGATGTAGACTCTGGGTGTGGTCGTCTACATAGTAACTCATGTGAACAAGTTAAGACAACTTTACAGAAAAGAAAAGAACTGAAATAATAGGTTAAATTTCACGTCTTCTTGGGCATCCTCATAGAAGTTTCAAAGTTGTGATGGAAGTAGAAATTTGGGATTTAGTTATTGGTAGTGCAAATAGTAGAAACATCAAGATTATGATAAAGAATGTGAGTTCTGAAAAATCAAACAGTGATATGCTGTATTTTGTTTGTGAAAGGTGGAGCAACTATTCATAGCCGACACCCTCTGCAATTAGTATCCAGAAGGAGGAGCAACAATGGAATCTGGTTGTATTTTTGGATGGATTATGAAGTGCAGATTTAAGCTCTTGGCTTGTTGTTGTCTGATGGTGTTTGTATTTACACTGTATAAATATTGATGTTTAATGTACAAAAATATATTGTAGTCTGATTAGCTAATTTGGGGTTGGCCTGTTATGATAGCTGGAGTCAATAATTAAGGATTCAATTAATACTTTTGAAATATCTCGCAAATGGAATGGCTTGGGTGATGTTGGTTGAATTTTACTTGAGGGGCACCCACCTATTTTCCCATTCTCAAACAAAACTTGGAGCCAATCTTATTAGGGGATCCATACACATCATAACATCCAAAAGTTGATCCAAAATAACATTCACGTCTCTAATTTTCTCATTTTCAACAAAATTTGGGGCCACTCTGATCAAACGCTTATCATAATATCCAAAAGATATTTCTACGTATCGTTATTTATTCTAACCATCCCGTGGCACCCAGGTCAACATTTTCACTAACTTTCTATTGTAAATTCTTTAATTAGACTTTAAAATGGTATGAATTGAAGTGACTGCATCATTACGATATCAAGTGTATATTGACCGACATCGATACGGGCATAGTTAGCGACATTGATGGGTTCTAGTTACATAATTTACTGCTGCCATCCTCAAATTAACCTTACGATAAGAACATAAACTAATGTTTACTGTTGTGCCAAGTGTTTACATAAAAAAATGCGTAGAAGGTTATTTTCCTATAGTTCATGGTCGCCAACCCACCCTAAGTACAAATTTCATAATATATCTAGCAAATTTCATAATAGTATATCTGCAGGTTTATTATCCTATTTTCATGGCTGAGAACCATCCAAGGTTAGAACAAAATCTAAAACAAACATTGAGTCGACTTCCTAATCAATCAGGAGATTGACTCCAAAGGTGCAATTTTCTTTTTCATTTTCCAGCGAATCAACTAGAAGAATTTTGTAACGAAACAATCCCAATGTTTGCATTGGTAGTTTCTGATGTGCCAAAGCTTCGGTTAAGCGACTCAAGAATCTCAAATAGCTTCACTATATAAAGTAAATCCAATAACTATGAAAGAATATCCAAGCATTCTAGACATTGATGCAGAGTAAATCCAACAACTATGAGAGAATATCCAACCATTCAAGTCCAGAAACAGGATATCGAAATATCAAAATGGAGAAAACAAGTGTAAAAAACTTCTTTTGCCATATCCTAGCACCTGGCGAAGTCATTATGGCTTCAAGTTAATGATGTACAATACCAAAATAAAAAGAACGGATAGCTAAATAAATGTTACTCACAATCATCAAAGTATATTATTACTCAAATATATTATGACAAGCTGCCAAAGAACTTAACTTGAGAGGTTACCTGAGGCACTTCATTCATTTTCTGCTTTTATAACTCAGTAATAACTCAATCTAATGAAGATAACAAGCTGCCAGAGGACTTTGACTCAAGCAGGGAATCCTATGTTGATATGATATCTAATGTACTTCACTAATTTTCTATTTTACTTAAAATCTAACTTTTCCTAGTTTTAAAAGGGGCAAGAATTCAAAAAGTCATGTGATACGAGTAGAGAGAAAAACCATTGTCCATCATGAACCAGTTTAGTAACAAACTGGTTCTACATAGGATGCAATTTCTTGTTTGCAAAAAACAGGGAGGTTTATGAAAGAAACCTCAAAAATTAAAAAAAAAAAAAAAAAAACTGTAGAACCCTCACCTGCCGGCAGATACTGTGGATTCCCTTGGCCATCACCACCATTTGAGATAATATCTGCTAGCTATTCCTTGCCTATTCCTTGCCTGCCTAGTTTCCACTGTCAAACTTCAAGTCACCCGCATCAGTTCGACTTGGCATGAATCGCTGTAAGACAATATTGCATCTTACTTTGTCTATTTGCCTCGGAAAATAAATCAGTAATGGTTCATCTTGTGGACCCTGGCTAACAAAAATTGGAATGTGATTTAGGATTTAGATTTCAAACAGTGATTCCAACATAAGATTTAGGGTGTATAGTTTGGTTTTGATCAAAGCTTTAGGGTTCAAACTGTGGTTTCAATAGGAATCCAACTTTCTTCCTAGAGTTTACAGAATAGAGAGTCAATCTGTTGAATATTATGAAATTGACCCATTGGTTGTTTAGTATATTTTTAACCTTTATAAAAACTTGAACAACACCATGAAAAGCCGTATCAAACAATGACATGGCTAAGGTACACACGCGAAATTACTATAGCTCCACATAAGAAGGATACCGAAACCATTCTCAATTTGAGGGTACAAGAGAACTTTACTGTGTTGAAGTTAAAAATATATTTGACGATGGCAATGCTGAACAAAAAATTCAAGCATGAAAAACCTTAGGAGTACAATTGATGTGTTATTCAAAACCAAAAGTAAATAAAGTGAAAGGATGCTACATAGCATTTGGCAACTACGTAAGTGAAATCAATTTTTGTGTTGCATCCTCCCACTCTCTGAACCAGCATAGGGGTCGATCACAACATTTATTACTGCTGGTTTCCGAGCAGAGAACGATTCTGAAAGAGCAAACTTGAGTTCATCCGGCGTCCCGACAAGATAGCCCTTTCCGCCAAAAGCTTCTATCAAAGCATGGTACCCTGCATTAGGGACAAAATCTGTGGGGGCAGGATCACCTTTGTAAGGTCCGTCTTTCTCCTCTGGGCGTCTGCGGTCGCCACCATATACACCACCATTGTTAAAAACAATCACAACCACAGGAAGCTGGTACCGAACCAATGTCTGGATAAAAGATAAAGCATCACGTGGCATTCTTGTATTCCGAAAAATTAATTGCGGCAGTTACAGCAAAGAAAGTAAAAACATGTACATTCATATTAATTGAGAGAACTTACATATACATATCATAATAACAACAATTTATAAACTGGAGATTAAATGGTTCGAACAAAAATTGAGTTTCTTAATTATTTAAACAAGAAACCCATTTAGATAAACTAAAAATCAACAACCATTATCATTTCAAACTTGAAGAAACTTATTTTCCTGGTTCGGGATAAAAGATATAAAACTTCTCCAAACTTTGGGAAAAGATAACCAAAATCAGAAAAAATTCAGAATTACAACAAACAAGAACAGCAAAACCTTGTTTAGAAGTTCTCCAAAGAAGCCAAAATTTATATCTCACATACTACTGAGATACTACACTTAGAACTCACGTACTTTCTCATCCATTTTGCTTTTTACTCTCTCCTACTCAAAGAAAATGAGCACTGGAATACTACTTTTAGCCCAATATAGGCTGAACCACTGTTCCAAAGACAGGGACAAGAAGGTAATAAATTCGTCACAATTAACGAATCCATTTACACCTTCAGGAACACCGTCGTAAAATCTATTCCAACAGATGGTAAATATGTTATGTCAATTCCAGGACTAGGTTCAGTTTGCATAGGACACGAAAAGTTATATAAATGACAATGTCTCTCTCACGCACACATACACACTTAATACACAATAACACTTAAGTAATTACTATGCTTAACTAACACACAAGGCATGCTGAGTCAAGAATGTACCTCAACTTCAATGGCACTAAACCCAAATCCAGAATCCCCTTCAACGGCAACCACAAGCCGGTCCGGAGAAGCAACAGCGGCGGCAATGCAGTAACCAAGACCAACCCCCATGGTCCCCCACGTGCCTGCATCCAATCTCGTCCGGGGCTCGGTCTGAACCAACACAGACCTTCCCACATCCATGGTATTTGCCCCTTCGGAAACCACTATAGGAGCAGGACTTCCCAAATTCGCAATAGCATCGCGTATAATCCTCATAGGCGTCAAGAAATTAAACGGCACAACATCCTTCCCCAATTGAACCTCCATCTTTACCACATTCTCCTTCGCCTTGTTGGAAATCGCTTGCACCCACGGATGCGTGTTCCCCAAGCAAAACGGATCATCCTTAATCTCCTTATTCAAAACCTCAATCACGTGCTTGGCATCACCCACCAAACCCAAGTGAGGTTTTTTCAGCTCAATCTCCTCCTCACTCACATCCACCAATATAAACTTCACATCCTTCGACCACTTCGGTGGCTCACCGAAGTGCAGAAGCCAATTCAACCTAGCTCCAACCACAAGCGCCACGTCACACTTCCCAATCGCGAGTGACCTAGCAGCCGTGGCAGCAAGCGCGTGAGTATCCGGCAACAACCCCTTCCCCATCGGAGTGGGGAGAAACGGAATCCCAGTCGCCTCCACCAGCTTCGTAAGGGCTTGCTCCGCACGCGCGTACGCCGCTCCTTTTCCAAACACAATCAACGGCCTCTCAGCACGTCTAAGCAGAGAAGCAGCTTCTTCGATCTTCGAATTGGGAATAGAATAAGGTTCGGGTTTCGCGCGGTTTTTTTCCGCTTCATCAGTTAAGAGTTGTTCCGCTTCGGATTCTGATATCTTTTGATGTAAGACATCGGTGGGGAGATCTAAGTAGCACCCACCAGGCCGGCCTGATTGGGCCCAGTCCAAAACTTGGGCCACACGGGCCGGGATTTCGGAGATGTGGGAGGCTCTGACGGAGAGTTTGGAGAAGGGTTTGGTGGCTTCGATCTGGTTGAGTTCCTGGAAGTCGCCGCGGCCGACGTCGGCCTGGTCGCAGGAGCCGGAGATAAGGACAGTGGGCCAGGTGTTGACGGAGCCATTAGAGAGGCCGGCGAGGCCGTGGACGCAGCCGGGGCCGGAGACGGTGAGGAAAACGCCGGGGCTCGCTGTGAGGTAGCCGTAGGCGGAGGCGGCGTAGCCCGCGGACTGCTCATTGTGGAAGGCGATGAAGCGGACCCCGAGGGCGACGGCGCGGTTGGCCAGCGACGTCACCGGAATTCCCACCACGCCGAACATGTGGCGCACGCCGAAGCGAACCAACGACTTGGCGGCGAGAACGTTGCCGTCAATCTCCATCGCCGGTGAATTTAGTGTTTCTGTTGTCGGAGCTGGCGTGTGACTTACGTGGAAATCTATTGGACTCTGAATGATGTTAAGTGAATTGTGCGATTTGGTTAACGTGCGGATCTGAATTTATATGCGAGTGGAAATTTTGGAGTTCTGTTGAATTTGGTACACGTTTGCCTTGCCTCCACCGAACCACATGACTTCATTCAGATAATTGATAACCCAGTGAGTGTAATTATAATTATCTGTAAAATAATGGTATTAATTATTTTAGATTTTTTTTTGTAATAGTAATATTAATAAATACTATTATTTTCTCTTATTTCTTATGCAGATATATAAATTTAGGAGGATAAAGGAAAAAAATGTGAGGCATAATTGTATTAAGTGACAAGAAACTAAAGCTTTTGAAGAAGCAAAGTTGTTCTTTGAGAGTTCTAGTACTCCAATCATTTCGCATGACTGCGGAGATTGGTACAACTGGTGTAACTTTATCTGCTCCTCAGTCAGTATTGACAAATTGTCATCTTTGACTAATTTGGTTTTTAAGAATAGTAGGTAATATTTTATTTATAAAAATTATGAAAAATACCGCATTTTTAAAGTGTGTAGTAATATATTAACAATTAATTTAAATTTAATTTGTAATAAAACTAAATATATATTTAATAAATAACAGTGATATATAACCTTAAATTCAGCTGATAATTAAATTTCATAACTCGATATTGAAAAATATATAATATTTATAAAGGTTGATATCTAAATCTTTTTAATTAACACATTTGTAAATCAAAATGATAAAACCTAGAATCTTTGATGAGTGTATTTTTTTAAATATAGAATAGAGATTAGTATCGATAATTAAGTATTCTATTTTGAAGGATAAATGCTTTTAAAAGTATGTTTGAATGGATAAGTATGTAGATGAATTTTAGGAGATAATTCATGTTTGATTGAATTAATTGTCGACAATTCAGTGATAATTTGTGAGATTGCATGAAAGTGAGTTTCTCACTCCCAGTATATTTGTATCGAAAATTAGATTAAGATTTGGTTGTTGAAGTATTTCTCCATTTTGAATGTGTTTTCACTCTCATAAAAGCCTGCAGAAATTGTTTTGCTATGTCATGCAACTACTTGACATGATAGTTGAGAAAAAAACAAAGAGAACAGTGTACATAAAACTTAATAATCAATTATGTTAATCAATTATGCTAATTAATTATGTTATAAAAACTATAATATAAGTAATTACAATAGTTTATACATAATCAATTATCATAATCAACTATAATTTTTATATATAATTTATTATATTATAAGTTTTATAACATAATCGAATGATTGATACAACATTATCGATTAATCGATATAACATAATCAATTATAATTACACAATATAATAATAATAATATATTAGTATTATACATAATAATAAAACAATTAAAAAATTAATATTTAAAATTACTTTATAAAATAATAATAATAAATTATAAAGTTTATTTATAAGAATAACAATAACCAAAATTGTTTTATAATATAATATATTTAATAAAAAATAATAATTAAAATAAAATTATCAAAATAACAATTATTATTATTATTTAAAATAATTAATTATATTTTATTTAAAAAATTAACTTCGAGGATAAATTTATAATCTTATAATTTTATCAATTAAAAAATAAATTAATAATAATATTATTCACAAACTTTTCAATCAAATATAATCATTTATCTCTTAATTCAAAAAAACTTAACTTACTTTTAAATTTAAATATATATTTCAATTTATTTTTTAATTCAAAAAACTTGTTTCACTTCTTCGAATCTTATCAAATCCATATAAATATACTCTATTAAATACATGCATGTATCCATCTAAACAAAGCATAACATAAAAAAAATACTGAGAATGAAGTTTGGATGATTTATGTGAAGTTCAATAATTTCAGTTTGTATGTGTGATTAGTGGTCTTAATTTTGAAATCAAACAAAAATAACTTATCTCTTCTTCCAGCAAAATCATCTCTACACTGTTATTTTCGCAAGGATTTTTACAATTAGAAATACAACATAACCAAATTATATAAACCTATAATGCCAAATAAGTTTTATCAACAACTACGTTTGAGCTTTGAGTAATTTTATAAATCATCAAGTCTACAAATGTCTTACTCTCTCTTATGTGAATAAATAAATATATAATAATATATCCTAAACTAATTAAAGTTTACAAATTACTCTCTCTTATGTGAATAAATAAATATATAATAATATATCCTAAACTAATTAAAGTTTACAAATATATTTAATTTTATTTTAAAAACTAAATAAATTCATCTTTTTGTGGATAATATTTACTATATTTGCATTATTTTGAGTGATTGGTGAGACCGCGTTTTAAAATATTAAATGAAGTTTCAAATTTGAGGTCTGTGAATGCGAAATAAAAAATTGAAAAAAATGTAGAAATAAATAGTCAAACTTTATATTATAAAAGATTAATTATCAATTCACTTCGTACAAACAATATTTTTAAAAAATCCATATCAAATTACACTTGTATTTATATTAAAATAAGTTTTGATTGTAGAATGATTTTCGAAGAGTGAAAAAAAAATGAAATGCAATATTGTTTGAATTAAAGAAAAAAAAAAATCAAGACTGAGATTGTGAGTCATTTATATAATAATTTAAAAATATTATAAAATATTAAAATTAATTAAATTTAATTAAATATTTAATTTATATTTATTATTATTTTATTATTATACATATTTAGTTTACTATTATTTTTATTATTCTCTAATTTTTTATGATTTATTTATTTACTATTATTTTATTATTATTAACATTATTATATAAATTGTTAGAAGCAAAAATGTTTTTGACCATTCATAATTACTGATGCGGTAAGCCACCGCATGCAACCTCCACCAGTTATAACCTTCTCAACCTCAACCAGCCACTACCTGGATGCAACCCCAACAACAATGCTTGTTAAAATTATTTTTTAAAATTCACATTTATAAGACACATTAAAATATATTATCATCATCATCATAGCTGCCATTATAACCAGTGTCACTCGCTTTTTGTGTTTTTTATTTACTGAAATAACATAGATTCTATTTGATAACATAATATCAACGAAAATCAAAATGCATAATACTAAATTTCATGACTCAGCGGGTAAAATTATATGTAAAAGATTGAGAAGAAAATTGAAGTGAATATGAGTTAACATGAAAAATAGGTAAGGAAATCAATTTCGTAAATTTTTGCTACAAAAATGTATAATAAAAGTAATAATTTATTAATGTAATTCTAATGTTTATGAATATGGCATTTAAAAAGTTTGATTGAACTCGTTGAAACAATAAATTTTCCATTATCTTTTATTATTGTTTCAAAATTATATTTACATATTTAAAAATAAAGTCATGACATGACCTTTAGTAAATACTTGTGTTCTCAAATAATATTTAAGATAATCTTTTTCTATAATTTATTTTAAATATTTAATTTAAGATATTTTAGAAGAAAAAATAAATAAATCAAATGAACAAAATAAGTTTAATATCACTTCATATTAGTTGGGTGTTTCTCTTCAAAAATGGGAGAATATCAAAACTTACCTAAAATTAGCTAGAAATATATTTTTAAGTTCTCTAAATACTTAAAAAATACTAAAATCAACAAAACATTAAAATCAAAAGATAATTTTGATCAAATATCATGTTATCATCTCACATAACTTACAAAAATCTATAACTTCAACCTAGAGTTAGGAAAAATTATAAAATTAATTATAGAAGATAAATGAATTTACTATATCAGAATTTTGATCAATTAGAATTTTTCCTTTACTACCTAGTCGATGATATTATCTTATTACAAAAATAATGAAAATTAAATTCAAAATCTTATAAAAAAAATTGAAGACGATTTAAAGATATATGACTTTAAAAACTAAAATAGTTTAAATTCAAATATATATATATATATATATATATATATATATATATATATAATTTTAACTTTAATTTCTCTTCTAAACTCTTAACTTAAATTAATTATCACACTATCATCAATTCTTTTATTAATGTAATTGTTTATATACACTCAAAGACGTCAGTTGTTTTGATTTTTCTTTTAACGTTTTAATAAACAAGTCCACATAATAAGTTTAAAAGTTTTGTTTTTTTTTAATCTTTAACTTATTTAAGTATATTTTAAAACATGGATTATAGATTTTATTAAAAAGTGAGTATAGATGTAGACTTTAAATGTGGACTGCAACACAGAAATAGTTAAATGAAAAGTCCATAGGTTGATTTTGTGTTGATTTTAGGATAAAGGAAACAGGACAGGGATTAGTTTATATATGGGGTGTGATTAGAAGTTCGAAAACTTCATTTACTTAAAAAAAATAAAAAATAAAACACCAAACCCTATCTTTCCTCATATCTTTGAACTTATTTTATAACAATTGTTGGCTTTGGTTTCATTGATTGGAGTGATTTAGGGGCTCTTTTAGTGTTATTGGGTTATCCTCTATTTCAAGTTGTAGTTCCAAATCCTAAAGATTAAATAAAGAAAAACTAACTTTAAACTAAACCACAAGTTAAGTTATGAATGAATAGTAAATTTGGTAATACCTTAGGTGCTTTGTATGTGAAGTGGAGAAGAAATTTTGATGATTTAATAAGGTGAGGTAGGGTAGGTTATTATCTTCTTGTTTTGGTGAAATGATACTTGATTTTGACATTTAATGAGTGATTGGACCTTTTAAGCGATACTGAACCACGTGTGAAACCATTTGAATGATCTAATTGAATATATATGTTTTGATACTTCTATGATAACCTAATTTAATTAAATTTAAACCTAGTTTGAGAGTTGTTTTATTTCCTTAATCTTGCAAATTGGAATATAAAATTAGGTGAGGTTTATCTTGAACAAGAACTATATTGGTTAATTTGGGGAATATTAGTACTTTTGAGCCAAAAGTGTTTTATGTAACAATAAGGAATAAAAAAAAGTGTTTTTCAGTTGTCAAATTTATGTTTTTAAAGTAGCTCATATTTGTATAACTCACTCATCGTAATTTATTTGGTTTAAGGAATTGCAACCAAAATTAAATGTTTTTCATTTCTAATAAATTGTGAGATTTGTTTATAGAAAAATGAGACTTAAACTCCAAAACAAAGAAAAAAAAGGTTGAAAGACAATGTTAGAAAGAGATCTTGATAAGAATAAGAACAAGGAATTGAAGAAAAGAGAAACATAGAAAAAAATTAAATAAGAAAAAAAACTAGTCACAAGTTCACAAACTACACAATTAAGTTCTATTTTATTATGAATTGTATTTTAAAATCATATTATTTTTAACTTCATAACTATACAATAAAAAATAATAAATACAAACTATCTATCCATCAAAATAAATAATACATATATTTTTTAAATAAACGTATAAATACTAAATTTTAGCAACACTCACTAGATAGTATGTTCATGTTATAAAATAGTTTTTCACTAAAATGACCAGTTAAAAAGGAAGAAGTAATATGAAAAAATGATTATCTTTTTCACAGAAAAGAAAAAAAAAATATTATTTTAAGTGGCGTGAGTTTGTTGGTTTTCGGGCAGAAGAAAACGAATAACACCTCAGGGCATTTGCCAAAAACCCTACCCCACTAAAAGACAATACTTCACAAGTTCCCATATCAACCCATCGCAATCCCCACAAATCCCAAATTATGTACTCTTATTTGCACCCATAATTCTATTATTTTCAAAGATAAATTGATTAAATAGATAACATTTATATGAGTTAATTGCTATTTTATTTCTTAATTATATATGTATATTATCAATTTTACTAAATAATTTTGACTTAAAAAGACTTATAGTTGACGTAAAACGAATTAGTTTTGAATTTAGTTCCTATAGAAAATAGTATTTTTTTTGTTACTTCTTTCAAATTTAAACCAGAATTAAAATTATCATTTTTCGTCTTTGTATTTATACGTCGTTAATTAAATACTTATAAAATGAAAAATTGCTAAATAGTATATGAATCACCTAAAAAAGTTCTTGAAATTTGATATCTAAGGTTATTCTTCAATCTTAAATGAATATTATGTACTAAAAACAGCGATTTAAAATTTTGGAGGGATACAAATAAAATAAAATATTTTATAAGCCTAAAGTCAAAATGTAAACTGTTTATGAAAACTAAAAATAGTACTTTCGAAAACAAAGAAAAAGTTTTATAAGAAAACTTAAACTCACTAATTTTATACAAAGTAAAAATATATTTAATTCTTAAATTTGTTCCTTCACTTATTTTATGTTTTTTTTTTTTTAACTTTTACACATGATAAAACAACTTTTTTTAAACAATAATAGAAACAAAGTTGTTTTTTAACATTCAGTAAAATATATGAAAATTGAAAAATATAATACTTAAATGCGCGTATGAAAAACTGATGAAAAAATTTGTGTACAGTAGTTCGAGCTATAGAAGATGTAGTTAAAGTATTTTATTTTCTATTAAATTGATGTATGATTTCTTTTGAAACAATTAAAACATTATTCGTTTTAGCATGAAGAAATTTTTAAGACAAAGTATAATTTTTCATATGATATTTCAAAATTTTCATTACTAACTCCTATATATATAATAAATATATACATATATATAATCATAAATATATTATATAATATGAATATATAACATCACTTAAAACATATATTAAATAGAATTATAATAATAAATATATCAAATCTTTCAAAAGGTAGTTCGCATCTATCATCATTATTTATAATAGAATCTAATAATTTGAAAATTTGTTCACTTCTACCATCATTCATCATTTATAAGAAAATATATTATCGTATCAATTATGATCATATTATAACACTAACATATAATGACAAATAGGATATAAGAAACATCTTACCATATATGTATATATAGGTCATGTATATGAATGTAAATAACACTATATTTAGTCACACATCATGACATGACTAAATATGAGACGTCTTCTAAAAGACTTATAGAAATTATGACAAATAAATCTTAACAAAGGCTGACATATGACATATCTTATACACACTATATCTTAGTTGACATATATATATATATATATATATATATATATATATATATATATATATTATGTTTGTGTGGCGCGAAATATATTCTATATTGATATGTGTAAGTCTTTTTTAAAGTCTCATCTCTTTTTGTCTTATCT
>Ga0099824_1001014_pt1 | contig 37636 bp, 20 predicted proteins | sample SiratrowhiteBW_FD_76837 | JGI IMG/M metagenome (GOLD analysis project Ga0099824, IMG submission 76837) | Root nodule microbial communities of legume samples collected from California, USA - Siratro white BW | ecosystem: Host-associated > Plants > Roots > Nodule | place: USA: California... | reverse complement strand
TGCCTTATCTTGTTTTTGGTTTTCCATAATTTTTCCTAATAAACTATGGTGGCGACTCCTCTGTTTTGAAAACGAAAATTATTTTTTGTTCGCCGTCCCCGTCGTGACCCCGGTTGTGACACAGGTGAACTTCCTTCCCACAACTGGAATGTCAAACAGTTGACATTTATCAATAAACGTATTAAACCCATCCAGTTCAGCTCTATTAATCCTATCTTGGCCAATACCCTTTCTTTCGTTGTGATGTCTAACTGCATTAAAATCACCTACCACACACCAAGCTAGACTATTATCAGTGTCCTTAATATTTTCTATATCTTTCCAAAGTTCCATTTTCTCGCTAATTAAGCAAGAAAAGTATACATTAATAATGCCAGCTTTCACTGCTTGCTCTCCCTCCCCTATTTTATACTCCCCTATGATCACGATGAATCCTTTACCCTCCACAATCCTTGTACAGTTAAAAATTTGGTTGTACCACATTGTTAGAATACCCCCTCCATCCACCTCCACACTCCTATGCACCCATTTGAAATAATTAAACCCCAATAAAGTGTAACATCTTTTACTATTAATATTTACCAGTTTGGTTTCCTGAATACAAATAACTCCTGGTCTTTCCTTCCTAACAATGTTTTGAAAATATTTCCACTTAATATCTCTCCCCAACCCTCTAATATTGATACTGATTAGACTCATAAGAATCCATTGACCCCCTCGCCTCCCTGGTCAAAAAAGAGTTCACCATCCCTCTGTTCCAGCTCTCTGAACCTCTGAATAATTTTGTCTTCTCCTAGTGTACTTACTACCCCCAAATCTCTTGCGATACACCACAATTCATATTCCTCAGAATCACTGATTCTATTCTTAAATCGTCTATTGCAGTTAGAAATATTATTATCATTGATTGAATTAGAGTGGTTTGGAGTAACTAACTTGGGTCATACTAATAGAGAATCCGAAGACCTTGAGTTTATGCATCTATACTTTCTCTGACGTTGTGGTTTACTTGATTCTCCCCTCCATAATGGTAATCTTACTTCAAGCTCATTAGGATTGATGATTTCCTTGCTGATTATTGCCCCTTTTCCTTCTTTGCTCTTATTGCTCTGACATTCGTTGTCCATGTTTGCTCCAGCATTAGGCTTCCCTAGGTTTGGCTCTACGATATTGCCCACGCTTTTGCTACCACCGCGATTGTAGAGCATGCTCTCCTTGCTCGCAGAATTGCCCTCAATAAATTGTAGGTATGTTACTAAATTTCTAACATAAGTGGTATTGAATATGAGTGATTTGTAGACACTTGATTGTTTAATATATTGAAATGGATAAGGTGTGAAAATTTAGATATTTGTGATTGTAATAATTAAATCTAAAGTTATATTAAAAGTTTCAAAAATTTATAACTTATCATACTTCTTGTTGTATTTGTTTAATTATGTGATTATGGTGTTGTAGGTGATAAAATATTTCCATGAACAATTTTGAAGTTCTAATTTTCTTTTATTATATTGTTTATATATATATATATATATATGTATATATTTAAAAAATTCGATAAAAGAATAATATTTGACAATGACATATATATATATTATAGCTTATTAATGATTTAATACTTTTTCTATGTATAAAACAAATGTTAATTATTGTTTTTTGGATAGTAGTTGAGAAATCAAAAGCTTAAACTTCTTTTAGAAAGTTTAGCGATACACTCTTCCATTATTTTCATTCCAGTAATAAAAAATGTTATCACGGGGATAATATTTCTTCCTCTCTTATTACTATACTCAATTAATTTGTTTATTATGATAAAAAAAAAATAATGAACATTTGTTGGTTGGTAACATTAAAATTATCTGAAACTAGTTTTTCATCTTAATATTGATAAATCATTTTTATTCGTTTAACAAATATAATTTTTACTTTTAACTCTTTTACTATCTCTCATCATTGAAATATACATCGTTTTAATTTTTCTTGACCATGTAATAATTAAAATAAGGTTTTGTACCTGACTAGACTTCAAGTAATATTTCATTGATTATATATTGAGTGAGAAAAACAACTCAAAATTAAATATATAACTTTTTAATAATCTTTTAAGGCGTACTCTTTCTGACACACGTCTTGCTATAAGTAAAAGTTTATTAAATTAGAAAATAAAATAAAAACTCCTCTTAATAATAGCATTTTATAATAATAAAGTTTTCAATAATATCAAAAAATACACGCTGAGATTTCCTTTCATAGAAAAGCTTATTTAAATAATTACTTACTCTTCACGCGTTTATCCCCTTAAAATTTTACAACTGTATTACTGAGTTTCTCAAGAAGAATAGCACAGATATAAAAGAGCGTTACTCTATAAAACGAAACCAAATTGCAAAGTTCAAAACTCACTCACTCTGAAGGTTGATTCAATTCCTACACCAATGCGTTACTCCGCGTATTCCTGGCTCTTCCTAGGGATTTGCGCCACCGTCTGGATGCTCACTTCGGCGCCGACAACGGCGGAGGCAGGAGGAGTAGGAATGGAAATGGCGTGGATGCCGTCGATGGAAGAGGACTTGGAATTGGAGATGGACAGCGAGATCAACCGGCGCATTTTAGCGAGCACCAGGTACATAAGCTACAAAGCGATGCAGAGAGACACTGTGCCGTGTTCTCGCCGCGGAGCTTCCTACTACAATTGCCAGCTTGGCGAGCCGGTCAACCCCTACCGGCGAGGCTGCAGCGTCATCACCAGGTGCAGGCACTAGCTCTCTTTTCTCTCGAGGAAGATTCAGATGTTCATGTTTATTATGCCATATTCTCGAGGATAATAATAATTCAGTGTCTCTAATTTGTTTTTTTTTTCACATCGTTTTATTATATAATCGATTTTATTTTTTTAAAATTATTATTATAAATTTTATATTACTTACCGATTACTCTTTCATTCTTCTGGCATTCAACTTAAAATTTCTTAAGCAAAATCTCATGAGTTTTGTAGATAAAAAGGAAAAAACATTTTTGAGAAGGAAATAATCAAATTTATAGTAGAAATTAATTTTCGATAAATATTAAATATTTTTCGCTAATATTATGATTTAAAAACCAATTATTCCTTTTATATAATATTTTATAATCTAATAATTAATTTTTTAAAAGGTAGCGGAGTTATATAAATATCGATTATCTATTTTTGTCATAAAATTGTTTTATGATGATAATATATGTATAATTATTAATTTTGGTGGTGCGTTTAGTTAAAGTTGAGGATTGAACTCTATATATTAATTAAGAATCGAATAAAAAGTGAGAAAGTAAAAAATGAAATAAGGAAATATAAAGGAATAAAGAATGAGTGGAAATGAAAGTTGTTAGAATAAAAAAAAAAAGGATGAAAATAAATTATTTTTATTACAATATTTTTTTATTTATTTATACATTATTATTTTATTTATTTCTTATATTTAAAAATAGTTAAAAAAATTAACATAACTAATTATATAATTATTTTCAGCATAAAAATCAACAATATAATCAATTATGTGTTCTTGTAATGGATTATGTAGCATATTTTACATTTTTCTCTTTAGTTTTGTATAAATTTAGTTGTATAAAAGACTAGTTTTATTTAATAGTTTAAATTCAATCCAACTCTATGTAATTAATTTCTTATAGATTGAGTATCGAGTTTTATATATTAAACTTTAAAATGCGATCAAAATCATTACATAAAAAAAATTAATAATAACAATAAAAATTGATTTAATTATTATTCATTTCATTTTATTATTTTATCAATTAAACATGTATTTTTAAAATAATAAATAATTTAATTATTCAAATATTAAATAATTTAATCTATTTTTGAAAAAGTAGTCTACCCAAAAAAAAATGTTTTAAAATTATAAATTTTAACATAAGGATAATTTCAAAACTTTACTCAATTAACTCAATTCAATACAAGTTCATTCAAGATAATTTATATAAATATGGCTTAATAAAAATAATTACGAAATTTAATCCAATCCCACTTATTTTTTTTATTGGTTGATGAATTTGTACAAATATTTTTTTTTCATAAACCACAAATAGTTTTATGCATAGATTAAAAGTCAACTTTTAAAACGTTCATATAAGAAAATATTTACAAATTAATTTATGAATAAGTTAATTTTAATTTATAGAAATATTTATTTTTTTAGAAAAAAAGTATATGGAAAAGGTTTTATGTTGATAGACTATACAGAAGTAATAAATTTATAATATCCAAAGATAATTTTTCTTATTATATTTGATTCCACCAGCTGTAATCCATAATTAGGAAATTAATTTTATTTTAATGAATGTTGATTTCAATTATTTATTCTTATAGTTTACTATATTTGAAAGACAATAAGTAGATTTATTTGAAAGATTAGGGTGTTTTTCTTCTGTCCTTATTTATATTGATTTTATTACAATAAATAAGTGAAATGAAGAGGACTTCTCGTCAGGTTCACATATGTTAAGAAGTTTTATTCTATATTTAGAACTAAAACTAATAAAATAAGTTACCCCACAATTTTTTAATTTGCCTGATTTGGAAAGAAAGAAAAAAGAACTGAAAATATTAAATTATTTTTAATCTATGCACTTTGTTTGATTTAATTAAATATATTTATTTCATTTTCTATTCTATATAACAAAATGGGAGAGAAAACAAGTTTTTCTTCTTTTACTTTAACTTTTACTAAACAAACTAAAAATCATTATTGTGTCCTTTCTTTCATTCTTTTTTCAACCAAGCATAGCTTTGTCATTCAAATTGAATTTAAACTCTACACTCATCTCTTTGGACTCATGTGGCCCAATTTCAAATTATGAAAATAGTAGTTTAATTTGTTTTATTTTTTTTCTGGATATTCTCTTTTGTATTTTTTTTCAAATATATGTAATGCATTCCGAAAATGGACTTTGATGTTTTGGATGGGAGAATCTTTTCCATTCCTAATACATATGACACTCGTACACTTAAAATGATCTATATCACTCGTACACTCAAAATTTGTACTTATATATCATTAATAGTACACTGTGTAATTATTATAACTAAAAAATATTACATCAACTTAAAATATTGCCCTTATAGTTGTTTTAAATAAAAGCTAAAGTTTTTAATTCATCAATAATTGAATTGGAATTAAAGTTTTTAATTTTTAAATATAAATAATTATATTATTTGTAAAAAAAAGTATCTTATTTTTTATTTCACAATCTTGTTGATGATCTTTATAGTAGAAAATAAATTTTGTATTATAAATGTAAAAACAAGAAGTTTTAAAATAAGACAAATTAATAGATCAATAAAGTAAATTGTTCTTAATTTTCTTGTTTTTTCAAAATATTGACATAATTTAAGCATGGTAGATGAATTATTTAAATCAAAAGGTTAGAAACATAAAAAAAAAAAAAATTAAAGTTGAAATTTTAATTTAATCTTTTTTAATCAGCATGATCCAAAAGATAAAATTTGTTCATAAGAGTTGATATATAATTATTGAAAACTTTATAAACATCTTAGTAGCTAAAAGATTTGTTTCGTTAAATGTTTCGTTATTTGCTTACGAAACCTGTCATTTAATTCTTATAATTACTTATCACATATAATAAAAAATGTATTCACTTTAAGATTCTCCTATACATAAATATGATTTTTTTTTTTTTTATGTAGAACGTTTATGACATGTTATATAGGAAAATTAAAAAAAAAAAATCAACGTTACGCTACTTATAAAACAATATCGAACCTTTAAACAGATCTTATTAGTCACCGTTTCTTAAATTTTAAATCAAACTTTAACTCAATTATATAAAAAATATTTAATTATATAATTAATTTTGTAAGACCTCAAATTAACATTAATATATTTTAATAAGTGATTTAAACGTGTATACATATAGGTATTTACTGACATTACAAACTATCAAATAAAAATTTATATCAAAATACATTTTTTTATAAAGATTTCAAAATAAAATATATTTACATATAAACAAAATGAAGAGTTGTTTTAAAATATCTAAAAGAATAATTGTATCACACTCAATCAAGAGTGTCTTGGATTGACTCATATGTAACATTATCTATTTTTGCGTATAATACGATTATCACTTATAAGAAACAAACGTACCAACACAAGCAAGAAAAAACACATAACAATCCATTCACATTGTCTATCATTCAACTATTTTAAAAATCTTAACTTATGATCCCAAACAATATAGACAGACTCAATTTCATTTCCAAAAGACTCGTGTATTGAATAGATCGATCCTGAGACATGTACGTGTCATACAACTCCAAATTATGAATCTACACAACCCGTAATCAATGAATCAATAATCTTGTATGATAGAGTTAACCCCCCCGAGACATTTCTTACTAGCTATATTTCAAGTTGTAATTACTCAGTTCAGACCTCTCTCGACTCTCACCACCTAGTAATGTTCATCTATGTGATTCTTATTACTAGTAGCGTTAGGATATCAATCATTATTGATTAGAGCCTTAAACAATGCACATCCTAATTGACTTAGACACGAGTATTTTCTTTTCTCAAAATACTATGCTTTGATCATGACCACCTCAATCAACACTTTAATAATATCATACCATATGCATATATCTCTACTCATTCATTCATTCATTCATTCATTCACTTTTCAATCTCAATATCAAATATCTCAAGAATTACATAATCATCAATACTATTCAATCTCAATCAAATCCAGAAGTTGCATTAAAAAGAATCAAACAATAAAAAAAGAGTACAAAACATTTTTTTTAGCTTGAGCGAGAATCCTGTCACTTGACCGAAAATTCTCTCGCTTGAGTGAAGATGCACTCCAGATTAGATCCACTTCCAGTACTATTTTCAATTGAATGAGATTCTCCTCGCTAGATCAAAAATGCACCAGAGAGCAGGTCCCAATTTTTACTTGTGCAATAATTCCTAGCTTGAGCAAAAATGAATCTGAGAGTCGATTCCCATTTTTGCTTGAGCGAGAATATTCTTGCTTGAGCAAAATATGCAAAAAAAATCAACTATATTTCTAGTTTCAACAACTCATTCGCTACTTCAAACATTACCAATCATCCTCAAAGAACTTATTTTTCCACAGAACAATATATCTATCAAATTTTATCAAATACTAAACTAAAATCAAGTTTTTCAAACATATCAATACATCATCACAAGCCATATTCAATCTTACCTCTCTCAAAATCAATCCATAGATATTACACTACTACATTCAAGTAATATTCCACTATTCAATTTAAGTCAACTAATCACAAAATTAAACAATCAAACTCATTCAATATTCAAGGACCAGTTCAAACCTACAAGAAAAAAATTTAGCATTGATGATCAAAGGTTTATATATTCAAGTCTTCTATCTTAGGGTTCTATTTGAAGATAGCTAACTAGTATAAAACATGCAACTAACTTCCTTTACCTAGCTTAAGCAGAGCGCTCTTCAAAATAACTTCCAAGCCTATAGTTCACATAGAATCTTCTAACCTGAACCACAGAGTTTTGATCAAAGATCAGACTATACCACTATGATCATAAACTAAAAAAGACCTATTATGATGTCTTAGATGTCACATGCATGCTAGATGGCTAAAGTAGCTGTGAACATTAGAAAATTGCCTCAAAAGGAAATGAGAAAAAAATGAATTTACCCTATTCAAGGATCTGATCATACACTCTTACTCTACTCGATGCCAGTAGCCTATGGGTGACCTCCGATTATTAGTCAGATGACAGGTGGGATCAGAATTCTAGAGAGAAGGTAAAAGAGAAAAATGGAATTTTATTCTAAAGAGATGGTGGTTTTATAAAAATGAAATATGAATAACTGATTTTTCTATTTATATGAACTTTTCATTTTAACAATAAAATATTCAGATGTCATTTTACTAATATTACTTCTACTTTAAGGCTATTTTATAAGTCCTTACATCCTATTACTCTAGAGCAAATTTCTAGAGTCTTACATTCTCCCAAAAAAAAAAAAAAAAAATTCCTTTAAAAATTGACATACTAGAAAAGGTAAGGATATGTTATCTAATAATTTTTCTCCATCTTCCAAGTAGAATTACTAGACCTAGCATCCCACAACACCTTCACCATTCTGATGGCTTTGTCCTAAAGCTGTTTAACCTGTTCATCTTTAATGCTGACTAGTTGAGCCTCAAAGCTTAAATTTTCCTTCATTTGCACTTCGTCCACTTTTAAGTTAGGATCAGACACGCTTCCTCTATTGAGACACATAAAATACATTGTGCATGTTGGCTAACTGAGGTGGCAAAGCAATCTCATAAGCTACTCGTCTTATCTTTCTAAGAATGTCATAAGGCCCAACAAACTTAAGAGACAACTTCCTCGATCTAATAGCCCTTCTTACATCCTTGGTAGATGTCACCCTCAGAAATACATGGTCTCCAACTGAAATTTCTAAAGGCTTCCACCTCTAATCCGCATAGAACTTTTGCCTATCCTAGTCCTTTCTTGAATATGTTTCACCTTCTTAAAAGTTTGTCGAAGTAAGTTTGGCCCTACCAATACTACCTCTCCATCCTGATACCAACATAGAGGTGTCCTACACCTTTTACCATACAAAGCTTCATATGGTATCATCCCAATGATAACATGATAACTGTTGTTGTATGTAAATTACACCAAAAACAGTATTCCATCTCAAACACTTAAATGATCCAATACACATATTCTTAACAAATATTCCAAAGATTAGATTGTTCTTTCTTTCTATCTATTAGTTTGAGGATTATAAGCATACTTATATTTTCTTCCATTACTTTTGTTCTAATAATAAAAAACTTTAAATTTATCCGTTGTGTATAGGAAACATTTCTTTCCACTTTTATCACTAGACTCAAATTGATTTGTTTATTATGATAAAAAAATTAATTAACTTATTTGGTTGATGATATTAAAATTATCCTAAACTTTTTTTTTATCTTAATATTAATAAATCATTTTTATTCGTTTAACAAATATAATTAGTATGTTTAATTCTTTTACTATCGCTCATCATTATATTATATATCTTTTTGATTTTTATTGACTATGTAATAGTTAAAATAAGGTTTTGTACCTAACTAGACTTCATATAATATAAGATATTATTATATTTCATTGATTATATATTGAAGACAGAAAAACAACTCAAAATTAAATTATATAACTTTTTAATAATCATTCAATGCATATTCTTTCTTATACCTGTCTTGTTATAAGTTAAAATTTATTAACATTAGAAAATAAAATAAAATAAATCCTCTTAATAATAATAACAATACTTCATAATAAAAAAAAATCAATAATAATAAAAAAATACATTCAAAATTATATACATGGAAATTTCCTTTCATAGAAAAGTTTATTTTAATAATTAGTTTATCTTCACGTGTTAATCACCTTAAAGTTTTACAACTATATTGAGTTTCTCAATAAATACTACTCTGCGAAACAAAACCAATTGCGAAGCTCAAAACCCACTCATTCAATGCTTACACCACTGCGTTATTACGCGTATTCTTGGCTCTTCCTCGGGATTTGCGCCACCTTCTGGATGCTCTCTTCGTCGCCAACAACGGCGGAGGCAGAAGGAGTGGGAATGGAAATGGCGTGGATGCAACATTTTAGGGAGACCAACCGGCGCATTTTAGCGAGCAGCAAGTACATAAGCTACGAAGCGATTCAGATAGACAACGTGCCGTGTTCTCGCGGCGGAGCCTTCTACTACAATCGCGCCATGACCAGGCGCAGGCGCTAGCTTTATTTTCTCTCTCTCTATTCCCTCACGAGGAAAATTTCACATGTTCATGCTTATTAAGCATTTTCTCTTGAAATAATAATTATTAAGTGTGTCTCATTTGTTCTTCACAAACTTAGGTATGCCTTTTCTTGTAAAACAAATTTATATTGTATACTATTTGCGCGTCGTTTTATTATATAATTCATTTTATTTCTTGAATTATTATTATAAAAATCATTTTACTTATCTTACCAATTATTTTATTAAATATTTTGCGCTAATATTATGATTTAAAAACCTATTATTCCTTTTATATAATATTTTCTCATCTAATAATTAATGTTTTAAAAGATAACAAATATAAATTGCCATTATCTATTTTTTTTTTCATAGAATTGCTTTATAATGATAATATATGTATAATTATTAATTTTCAGTGGCATGTTACGTTAAATTTGAGGATTGAACTCTATGTATGTATTAATTAAGAATCTAGTAAAAAGTGAGAAAATAAAAAATGAACTAAGGAAATATAAAGGAATAAATAATGAGTTGAAATGAAAGTTGTTAGAATAAAAAAAGGATGAAAATAAACTATTTTTATTACAAAATTGTTTTATATTTTATTTTTTATTATATTTTAAAAAATATTTGAAAAGAAGTTTAACATAACTAATTATATAATTATTTCTATCATAGCAATCAACAACATAATATAATCAATTGTGTGTTGTAGCACTTTTTATATTTTTCTCTTTAGTTTTTTTTTTAATATGTAATTAATTGTTTATAAATTGAATAACGAATTTTATATATTTAACTTTAAGATGCCATCAAAACATTAAATAATAAAATTAATTATAACAATAAAAAATAATAAGTCCATTTAAGATTATTTGTATATGTTGAGTTTAGTAGAAAATAATTTTGCCAAATTTGATCCAATCCTTCTCACACCTTTTTAGATTGGTTGATGAATTTGTGCAAATTAATTTCATCATTAGTAGAAAAAAGTATACTTTCTACCATAAAATATTACGTTGGTGAAAATGAGATTGATGTAAAAGGAAATGTGGTGGGAATGACTTTGATTATCCTTCTTATGTATTTCAGATAGGAAAGGTTATTCCTTCCCTGCATTTTTTCCCCTCTTTTTCTGTTTCTAATTTCAACTGCGTCCATTCTTCAGGATTTCAACTTCGTTTTACTAATGTAATCTGACTTTATTTTCATTCTTTTAAAGCAAATTTTAAAATCCACATTGTTTCCTTGAACACTAATTTAATTATATCAATAACTATAAAATTTACAATTTTCTGAGATGCGAAAAGAGTTTTGTGAAAAATAAAAGTCGTATCCATATTTTATTATAAAATTTATAAAAAAATGAAAAATAAATATCCTAAAAAATAGATTAAGAGGCAAATGCGGTAACATCCTAACATCATTTTTTAAAATAATTATTTTCTTTAGAAGAAATAACAATGTAAGTAAAAAGAAAGATATTTTTAAATTTTTTATTAAAATCAAAATATACTCCTATTTATTTTCATAGTTATAGTTAAAATTTATTTAAATAATAAAAGTATATTAGCATGTGACCATAAGGCTAGTAAAATGAAATGATTAAGTAATAGGAGTAACAGACTCCTAAAAACGAGCCCAAGTTAAAAAAAACATCACATTTTAACAATATTTTATGGTAATTGCTTCTTGCACCCCCTTATGTTTCGTGCACTCCATCATATTTTTAAAATATCAAAATTATTTTTGGAGATATAAAAATGATTTTAAAAATTGGTATTTCTGAATCAATATTCGGAGTGTAAAATGTCTTTCAGATTATTTTTCAGAATAAATTTTGAGAATGTAAAAAATAGTTTTAGAAATACAAAATTGATTTTTAGGCCTTCTCTTGATAAATTTGTGGTAGTATTTATAGATGATATCCTGATCAATTCTCATTCAATACAAGAATATGCAGAACATCTCAGAATTGTTCTGAACATTTTGAGAGAAAAACAGTTGTATGATAAACTTTCAAAATGTGAGTTTTGGATGTCTAAAATACAGTTTTTAGGACATGTTATCTCTGCTCAAGAAATCTTAATAGATCCTTCTAAACTAGAGGTTGTACTTCAACGGGAACGTCCTAAAACTGTTACAGAAATTAAAAGCTTTGTGGGACTAGCAGGATGTTACAAGAGGTTTATAGAAAACTTTTCTTAGACAGTTACTCCTTTAACTCAACTGATCAGAAAGGATCACCCTTTTACATGGATAATGTGAGAAGAGTTTTGAAGAGTTGAAGGGGAGGTTTATCTAATGCTCCTGTTTTGACAATCCCTAATATAAATCAGCCTTTCAATGCTTTCTGTGATGCTTCCTATCAAGGATTGGGTTGTGTGTTGATGCAGAATATGAAAGTTGTTGCTTATGCTTCTCGACAGCTGAAGGTGCATGAAAGAAATTACCCAACTCACGACTTGGAACTAGCAGCGGTTGTTTTTGCCTTAAAAATTTGGAGACTTTATCTCTATGGAGCTAGTTTTAAAGTATTCAGTGATCATAAAAGCTTGAGGTATTTATTTGATCAAAAAGAGATTAATATGCGACAGAGGAGATGGATTGAGTTCTTAAAAGACTATGATTTCCAACTTATGTATCATCCTGGAAAAGCAAATGTTGTTGCTGATGCTTTGAGCCGTAAGAAAATACAAATGTCATCACTTATGATAAAAGAGCAAGAATTAATTGAAGATTTCAGGAATTTGAATTTGGAGGTTTTTATATCTTCAAACTTCATTATTTGTAATGCACTTGTTATAGCTAATGAGTTTTTGAAGAGGGTGAAGGAGAAGCAATTGGAGGATTTGAAAATGAAGAACATCTTGAGTCTTTTGGGCACAGATAAAGCTAAAGATTTCTCTTTGGGAGTAGATGATATTTTGAGGTTTCAAAAGAGATTATGTATACCAGAAAACCATAAGTTAAAACAAATAATTTTATCTGAAGGTCACAAAAGCAAGCTCAGTTTACATCCAGGTATGACCAAAGTGTATCAAGATCTCAATAAGTCTTATTGGTGGCCTGGTATGAAAAGTGATGTAGCCAAGTTTGTTGCTGCTTATCTTACTTGTTAAAAATCCAAGGTTGAACATCAACGACCTGGAGGCATGTTAACTCAATTGGACATCCTAGTGTGGAAGTGGGATAGTATCTCTATAGATTTTGTGACCCACTTACCCCGTACTTTGAGGAAGCATGATTTAATATGGGTCATTGTAGACAGGTTGACAAAGACTGCACACTTTTTACCGATCGATTTGAGAATATCTATGCAGAAGTTGGCGCAAATTTATATAAATGAGATAGTTAGATTGCATGGTGTCCCTTCAAGGATAGTATCAGATAAAGATCCTAGATTCACCTCTAGATTCTGGCAAACACTTTAAGAAGCTTTAGGGACCAGACTCAAGCTTAGTTCAGCATACCATCCTCAAACTGATGGACAATCAAAGAGCACTATCCAGTCCTTAGAGGATTTGCTTAGGACTTGTGTGTTAGATCATTTGGGTAGTTGGGATGAAATTCTACCGCTAGTGGACTTCACCTACAATAACAGCTACCAGACAAGCATTGGAATGGCTCCTTTTGAAGCATTGTATGGTAGAAAGTGTTGAACACCTCTATGCCAGTTTCAAGATGTTGAGAGTATGTTGATTGGACCAGAGTTGATACAACAAACCAATGAAAAGGTTAAGAAGATTCAAGAAAGATTAAAAACTTCTTTGAGTAGGCAGAAGTCTTATGCAGATCAAAGAAGAAGTTCTTTAAATTTTTTTGCAGGTGATCATGTCTTTCTTAGAGTTACACCATTCACTAGTGTAGGGAGAGCGATTAGATCAAAGAAATTGACTCCAAAGTTTATAGAGCCTTATCAGATTCTTAGAAGGATAGGCCTTATTGCGTATGAACTTGCTTTGCCACCTTTCTTAGCCAATATTCACAACATTTTTCATGTATCTCAACTAAGGAAATATGTACTTGATCCAAGTCACATTCTAGAATCAGATTCAGTGCAAGTGAAGATGAATCTTTCCTTTGAAGTGAGGTCAATCAAGATCTTGGATTCTCAGATGAAACAACTACGTGGAAAAGATATACTTATGGTCAAAGTCCTGTGGGATCTCACTTTTGGTGATTCCACTTGGGAAATAGAAAAAGACATCCAAGTAGCATATCCTAATCTTTTCCTTGGTAAGCTAAATTTTCGAGGACGAAAACTTTTGTACTTGGGGATAATGTAACCCCCACCTCCCGTAGAGGATAAGAACAAGAGAAAAAGCACCCCCTTTTTCAATTTCTTTCTCTCTCCCTCTCACCTTCCATCCTCCATAGCTCTCTCCTCCTTCTCTCTTGATTTTCATCCTCTATACTTCCTCTATTCCAGAATCTGATCAAGCCCCGCAGTAGTTGAGGATCCTAGGGCCATTTCAAACCGATCAGAATCTCAAACAGAGTAAATTCATATTTGCTCTAAAGATCCCTTGTTCTCTATTTTTTGTTAAGTATTTGTCATCAATATTGGTTGAAACAATTGAGAAAAGTGTTCCTCTCAACTTGATTAAGGTTATACTAAAAGTTGGTGTTATTTGAAAAACTTGTTCTAGATCCCTAAAGTTGGACTGGTGTTGTTTCCTAATCGGAGGAATCGATAGGGAATCGTTGTCTGAGGTAAGGGAAGCTAGTTTTACCTCAAATATAACTTTATGTTAAAATATCTAGATGTGAGGGTGACATGGTCACCAATTTCAAAGCTTCTTTGTATAAACTGTTTTTGCATGAACGTGAATTGTTTTGATTTGGAAAATGAGTTTGATGAATTTGCTAGATGTATGTTATTATAATGTTGAAGAGGTTTTTGGATGATACTTGACGATTTAATCATCAAGTGTTGTTATGATTGTGAAAAATTCCTTCATACTATTATTTGCGGCTTGAATGAATATTGATGTCAATGATTGAAAGATGAAGTTCATGTTATACATTTGAGATAATGTACGAGTTATGCTTATTTGTGTACATTAAGTATAGTATGCCTATGTTTAACAGAGATCCTTAAGCTTCACTGATGATCTAAGTCACATAGACTAAAACATCTAGTGGTGAGAAGCTGATGAGGGACATCGGGACTGCTGAGAGACACTCGGTATTGGATGTTTGGACTTACTCTGATCCTTTCTCTTAGATTATATGGCCATCTGAGTCTTGAGTATTGAATTAGTCCTTTCTCTTATATTCCCTAGCATCTAAGTCTTGGGTATTGGATTAGATGTTAGTCTCTGGTAGGGGCATACTTAATGGGTCATCGAAAGACGATAGGTCCATGTGTGACCTATATGTATTGATGTGGTCCACGTGAGACCTTTATGTATGATGTTTGACATGAGTACTTGAAATGAAAAAGGAAAAGTTGTATTGAAACTTGATATGCTATACTTTAAGGGAATTATTATGACTGATATACTTTGTTCTTTTTGCATGTATTTAGTATGTTATAAACTTTCAATTTCACTAGCTTACCCTTGCTTTTTCATGTTGTTATATGAACTGCGACGACTGTACTATATACACGAGCAGGTGCAGATACAAGATTTGAAGCACTTTAAAGATGATATGTTCTTAAACTGATTTTCCTTTTGTCTTGTATATACTTGTATATATGTTTTGATGTAGTTAAAGACTTTATGGCCTTGAGATGGTCTCCCTTTTTTTCATGTAGATAGTTGTATATAAGTTTGATGTATCTGAACACTTTATATAGTACTTTGAACCTTAAATGCCTGTTAATACTTGATAGCAGACAAAAGTTAGTTTAGTTGAGAAATCATTTTCAGATAGTCTTCCTTAAGCGGGAGAATCTCGCTCAACCGAATTTTGCAAAAAAGTTCACTCTGCAAGTCTCACCTGAGTGAGACACAGTTTGTCTGAGCGAGCTCTTCGTAAACAAAATAGGGTGCTCTCTGGAGTGTTTTCGCCCAGGCGAGAAGGTATTCTTGCCCAGGCGAGAGTATTTTCGCTCAGGTGAAAATGGCCCTGGGAGCAGGAGTGCTCTCTGGACTATTTTTGTTCAAGCGACAAATTTCTCGCTCTAGCGAAGTGAATTTTCGCCCGAGCGAAATTTTTTTTTCTTCTTTTCTTGCATTCTTTCCTTTTATTCTTGTTTTCTTCTTTTCTTGTATTCTTCTTTTCTTTTATTCTTATTTTCTTTTATTCTTATTTTCTTCTTTCCTTTTTTTATTTATCTTTTTACGTGTTAAATATTTTATGGTTTGAAATTATACTTTGTTTATCTATAAGAGTTGAATGGTAGATGTTATAAAATTTTTAGGCTTTTATAGAGTGTCTATAAGATAGTATTTTTTCACTTTATTTAACCATTTATTTAATAATATTTGCATGATATGGATTTCGGTTATGACTTTACATCAAGGTTTTTTAACAGATAAACAAAAGTGGTATCCACAAGTTTAATACTAATATTATTTATATAACGCTATTGAACATAATGAATCTTATTTTACGTCAAGTATATCTCTTGAAATTATTTAAGTGTACTGATATATATTTTAAACTACAGTTACCTTTTCAAAACTTTCTTATATGTTATATACGTGTATTGTTTTTACATGGAAAACGATGTTTAGTTTTTTTAAAAATAAAAACATTAACATATTATAATATATGTCTTAAAAATATATTTTAGTAAAATATAATATAAATATAAATAATATTGTCGACTTTAAAAAACTTAGTATAATTATCCCTCTATAATTTTCAAAGTTTTCAAATTTTAAGGAACTTAAAAAATATTTTTTTAAAATGATATTCCAAAATAAAATAGAAGAAGATATATTAATGAGAATAAAGAAGTATAAATAGTAATTTCCAATCAATTAAACTACTGTTTTGTTGGAAAGGCTGATTTCGTGGGAGAACAAACTTTTTGACTATTAGAAAAGATTCGACCAATAAATGCGAGCAAAATAGGGCATCGACAATGAATGGAAATATATATTAAGCCAAAACTATTTATTTGATGTTATAAAAGAACACGTTGTTACATGCAAAAAAAAAATTAGTAATATTATATATTGAGTTTTAATAAACTCAAATAGTATCTTTTTAGGTGTTTTTAATCTATTTTTGAAAAGATGATCTACAAAATCTAAAAAAATATTTTAAAATTATAAATTTTAATAAAAAGATAATTTGAAGACTTTACTCAATTAACTGAATTCAATTCAAGTGCTTTCAAGATAATTTATATATATTGAGTTCAATAATTGCAAAATTTGATCCAATAAACTTTTTTTTTTTTGGATTGGTTGACGAATGTGTACAAATTTAACCTGAAAACTGCTACGACTTTGATTATTCCTTTTTGCCTAATTAGTTATATGAATAACGAATGTGAAGTTTACAATGGATGAATACACATTCTTATACTTGCGATATTAACATTTAAAGTTTTTTAAATATGTCTTTGCCCAGCAGTTTGAATAAACTTTTTGTATAAACAATTATAGGAAAAAGAAGAAAAATCGAATATATTTTTTCGTAAATTACAATTAATTTATTATTGTATTATTATATTTTATCGATTATACAGAAAAATAACTCAAAATTAAATATATAATATTTTCAATAATCATTTAATGAATATTCATTTATAAAACCAGCGTTGCACTGCGAAAGAAAACCAAATTGCAAAGCTCAAAACTCACTCACTCACTCACTTCAAAGTTCATTCAATTCTTACACCAATGCGTTACTACGCATAATCCTGGCTCTTCCTCGGGATTTGCACCACCATCTGGATGCTCACTTCGTGGCCGTCAACGGCGGATGCTGGAATGGAGATGGACACCAACTTCAAGCAGACCATTTTAGCGAGCAAAGTCAAATACATAGGCTATCCACCGATGAAGAGAGACACTGTACCGTGTTCTGACAAAGGAGGTAGCTACAACAATTGCTGGCCTGCCGCCGGAGCCAACCCTTACGATCGAGGCTGCAGCGCCATTAACCGGTGCAGGCACTAGCTCGGTTTATGTCAATAAAATTATTAAATATTAATAAATAATGTTTTAAATGATAACAAAGTTTATATAAACTGTGGTTATCTACTTTATTTTTTTTTTATAGAATTGTTTTATAATGATAATATATGTATAATTATTAACAAGTGAAATGGAGAAATATAAAGGAATAGAGAATGAGTGGAAATGAAAGTTGTTAGAATAAAAGACGGATGAAAATAAACTATTTTTATTACAAGATTGTTTTATTTATTTTACATAATTAACTTAACTAATTAACATAATTAACAAAAATTAATATAACTAATTACATAATTATTTTTAACATAAAAATCAACAATATAATAATAGATTATGTAGCACTTTTTACATTTTTCTCTTTAGTTGAGGATATTTTTTTTTAATAGTTTAAATTCAATCCAACTCAATGTAATTAATCCAACTCAGTAATGGTTCTTCCTTCCCGACTTTTTTATTTCTAATTTCAACTGCTCTCTTTTTTTCAAGATTTCAACTTCGTTTTATTTTTATAATTTGAGTTTAATTTCATTCCTTAAAACAAATTTTAAAGTCAATATTATTTAACAGAATGCGAAATTTTAATTATATCAATAACGAATGTCAATTCTACACGTGATTAATAAACTTTCTTATACTCCATATATTAACATTTATAATTTTTTAAATATGTTTTTCTCCGGTAGTTTGAATAAACTTCTTTATAAACAATAATAGCAAAAAACAAATAAAACTAAAATATAATGTAAATAATTATATTATTTGTAGAAAATTCATCTTATTTTTTATTTCACAATATCTTGTTTGATGATATTCATAGTAGATTTTTTTTTTAGTATTATAACATGAAGTATTAAAATAAGACCAATTAATTGATCAATAAAGTAAATTGTTCTTCATTTTTTGTATTGGCAAAAACGAACTGTAACAATTCAAGGGTTATAGATAAATTGATTAAATCTGGAGGTTAGGAGCATAAAAATAAAACATTGAGGTTGAAATTTTAATTTAATATTTTTTATTCACTAGAATCCAAAAGATAAAATTTGTTCTTAAGAGTTCATATATGATAATTCTTAAAAACTTTATAGCACCCTATGAACTAAAGCATTGTTTAAAGTTAAAATGTTTCATTGTTTGCTTAATAAACCTTTCATTTAATTCTTATGGTTAGTTATCTCATGTATTAAAAGATGTTTTATATGATAACTGTTAAAAACTTTATAGCACCCTATGGACTAAAGCATTTTTAAGTTAAAATGTTTCATTGTTTGCTTAATAAACCTTTCATTTAATTCTTATGGTTACTTATGTCATGTATTAAAAAATGTGTTCACTTTAAAATTCTGCTACACAAAAATATGATCTTCATTTTTATGCAGAACATTTATGACATGATATATAGGTAAAATTAAAAGAAAATCAATGTTATGGTCCTTATAAACACAATATCATAACTTTTTAAATCAAAATTTAATATAACAAACTAATATTATAAAATTAAATATATTATGAGATTATTGTTGCAAAGCTTGACTAAGATATTCAATAATTTTTATAATCTTCTCTTGTCTTTAGGAATAAGTTGATCCATTAACCATACTTCGGTTGAGGGACCAAAGAAGATGCATTACTTAGTTTCATCATAATACAATGAAAATGTGATCTCCAAATGCTAATTTAAACTTTTCCGCGGCTAGTTTCAAGTTTATCAATTTCCAACAATGGAACTATTTCGTCTAATTGAATTAGTTGTAACTCATCATCATATTTATTAGAAAACACATTTATAATGAAGAGTATTTTTTGGAAGGTACTTTTTGAAACTGGTAAGATGATTAACATTTTAGAAAAGTACTTTTTAAATTTTAAAAATTTTAAGAAACCTAAAAAGTACTTTTTAAAACTAATATTAAAAAGAAAATAAAAGAAAATATATTGATAAGTGTTGCAATTGAAATTGTTGTTTGATGGAATTGAAATGATATGTGTAATATCAGAGTTATAGAATTATATGTAATCATTTTGGTTGAAATGAAACCAGTGTACTGGGGGTTGAAAGGAAATCATGGTACCATAGTTACATATGTATCTATATGCTTCAGTATGATTGAATTGTTATGTTATGTGTGATGACTGAATTATAGACGTATATGTAATCATTTTGATTGAAATAAAACCAGTATACTGGGGGTTGAAAGGAAATCAAGGTACCATGGTTACATATACATCTATATGCTTTGATATGATTGAATTGATACGTTATGTGTGATGATTGAGTTATAGGATCATATGTAATCATTTTGGTTGAAATGAAACCAGTGTATTGGGGGTTGAAAGCAAACTAAGGTACCATGGTTACATATACACTTATAAGCTTCAAAATTGTTGAGATGATATGATTATAGTTATTACTGAATGGTGAGTCCATATGCAATCATTTTGATTGAAATGAGATCAGAGTACTAAGGATTGAAAGGAAATCAAGGTATAGTGATTGCAAATGAATTATTGTGAAGTCAATAGATTAGGAATAGAGTATAAATGACTTTGATTGAATGATAAACTTATTTGTATTTGACTTGAGAGTTGATATTTAAATTTTTAAATCTAATCACTTCAATTAATTTTACTTTTGCATGATGAAAACATTATTTCACTAGCTTACCCTTACTTGTCTTGTTAAGTTGTGAATTGCGATGATTGTACTATGTACACAAACATGTGCAGATGTAGGTTCTGGAGCACCTTAAGAATTATATGCCCTTAATTTGGTTTTCCTTTTGTCTTGTATGCACTTGTATATAAGTTTGATGTATTTAAAGACTTTTGTCATGTATACACTTGTACATAAGTTTGATGTATCTGGACACTTTATGTTGTATTTTGAACTTTGAATGAATGTTAATACTTAGTAGTAGATAAAAGTTAGCTATTTTGAGAAATCATTTTCTGATGCTTTCACTTGAGCGATAGAATCTCACTCAAGCGAATTATGCAAAAAAATTCACTCTGCAAGTTTCACCCAAGCGAGGTACAACTCGCCTGAGTGAGCTCTTTGAAAAAAAAATGGGGTTCACTTTAGACCATTTTCGCTCAAGCAAGTAGCTTTTCGCCTAAGCGAAAAAATATTTTTGCTTGGGTGAGGGTATTCTCGCTCAAGCAAAAGTAACACTAGAATTGGAGTGCTTTTTGGACCATTTTCGCTCAAGCGAAAGAATTTTCGCTTAATTGAGGATGATTCTCACTCAAGCTAATTTTTTTTTTTTTTTTTTTTTTTTTTTCTTTTTTTTTTTTTTTTTTTTTTTTTTTTTTTTTTTTTTTTTTTATTTTTTTTTTATATTTTAAATAAAAAAAAAAAAAAAGAAGAAGATAAAATTTTTTTTATTTTTTTTTTTTTTTTTTTTTTTTTTTTTTTTTTTTTTTTTTTTTTGCCTTTCTTCTTTTCTTTCTTTTTTTTTTCTATTAGAATTGAATGAGAATTGCTATAGAATTTTTGGGTTGTTACATTCATGGTATTAGAGCAGTTCGTCCTTAGAAAGACCTAAGAGTAATGGGTTTGTCAGTTTTTTTTTTGTTATTGTTGGTTTTGAGAATATTTTTCAAAAAAACTTCCAAGCCTATAGTTCACAGAGATTTTCCTAACCTGCACCACAAAGCTTTGATCAAAGATCAGACTTTACCACTACAATCATGAACTAACAGAGACCTATTATGATGTCTTAGATGTCACATGCATGCTAGATGGCTATAGTAGCTATGAAGACTAGAAAATTGCCTAAAAGAAAATGAGCAGAAAATGAACTTATTTTGTTCAAGAATTTAATTGGATACTCTTGCTCTACTCGAAGCTAGAAGCCTAGGGGTGACCTCTGATTCTTAGTCTGATGATAGGTGAGATCAGAATTCTAAAGAGAAGGTAGATGAGAAAAGGGGAATTTTATTCTAAAGAGATGGTGGTTTTATAAAAATGAAATCTGAATAACTTGTTTTCCTATTTATATGAATTTTTCATTTTAACAATAAATATTTAAATGTCATTTTACTAATACCACTTTGTTCACAACAGGAATTATGACGGAACGATAAAAAATATATTTAATTTTAAAATATATTTATTTAGAGATTTGGAGTCGCCACCATAGTTTATTATGAAAAATCATAGAAAAACCAAATAATAACAATAATAATATGAACAAAGACAAATAAAATAACAAAACAAATAAATATAAAAGCCAAAAGAAATATATAAACAAGAAAAAGAAACATGCTAATAAACATAATACAAATAAATAAAAGTTACGCAAATAAAAATAATAAGCAAAACAAGACAAATAAACATATATTGTTTTTATTTTTTTTGACCCGACAAGAATTGACCTTGGTCCTACGTATATGTATTCATGATAGAAAATCAGGGTTCACTTAGTTCTAATTTAAATATTGTTTGATACGGTATGAATATATATATATAATTTAGTGTTGAATAAAATAATTAAAAAAAAATACAACTTGAAAAGCTTAATGAAACTAATTTCTTTTTATCTATATGTATGGACAAAGTCCAGTACCAACCTATACCTTTCCTGTTCACGTTAACCCACCTTTTATTAGGTAATTAAATCAAGTTATGCACCGCCACGTTGCCAAAGTCCCTTCATGCTTTACTACTCCCTCATTTAATGTCAATTGCCTTAAAAGTCCAATTGTGAACAAGGACCCCATCCCACACTCACGTTGCATCTCCAGAACGACTCCATTCACTCTTAGATAAATTCTTCCTCCACTCCCATACTCTCTTCCTGCACCCCCATACAAAATTTTAATTCCACAATTACCCTTATAGAAATTACCTACATACCCTTATTTTATTAAACAACTTTGAAGTTTTTGGTAGGACACCCGAATGAGGTCATCTGGTTCTTATTTTTTGAAATTTGAGAACTGGACAGGGTGACGTCCGGTTCACAAATTGTTACCCGAATGGACTGGATAGGGGATGCCATCCGGTTTGTAAGTCGTGAACCAGACGCCATCCTGTCCGGTTGTCATAAGGTAAAAAAATTACAAACTGGATGGTGGTGGGTGGACCTCATCCGGTTTGTAAATTTGTGAACCGGATAAGGGTGCATCCGGTTCACATTTTTTCAATTTTTTTAAACTGCACTGTAATAGATTGGTGAGGAGCAGAGGAGTTGGTTAGCTGTTACCTATCACCAACCTAATTAAATTAATGTAGTTGAAAGTAAAAAAGAAATGAAGAGTCTCTTCTTTTGTTGTATTTAATTCTCATTCTAATTTCCAACTCCAATCCCATCTTAAATAAAGAGTCTCTCCTCTCTCCTGCTGCATTCTAGGAATTCATTGGTTTCCTAAAACTAAATTAATTTAATTAAGGAAAATGAAGAGTCAAAGAGACACTCTTACTGAAATGCAGCAGAGATGCAGCAGAGGAGACTCTTCTTTGACTCTTCATTTCTTCATTTGCCTTAGTTAAATTAATTTAGTTTTATGAAACCCAATAAACCAATGAATTCGTGAAACGCGAAATGGCAGGAGAGAGAGGAGAGACTCTTCAGGGGTTGCAGTTTAAAAAAAATGGAAAAAATGTGAACCGGATGGCACCCTTATCCGGTTCACAAATTTACAAACAAGATGAGGTCCACCTACCACCTATCCGGTTTGCAACAATTTTTTTATCTTATGACAACCGAAAGGGGTGGCGTCCGGTTCACAACTTACAAACCGGATGACACCTCCCATCCAGTTCATCCGGGTAATAATTTGTGAACCGGACGTCACCCCGTCCGATTCTTAAATTTTCAAAAATGAGAATCAGATGGTCTCATTCGAGTATCTTACCAGAAATTTCAAAGTTACTTAATAAAATAAGAGTATTTAAGTAATTTCAACAAGAACAATTGTGGAATTAAAATTTTATATGAGGGTGCAGGAAGAAGATATAGGAGTGGAGGAAGAATTTGTCTCACTCTTACGCTATATGTGCCAAGCCATTTTTGAATTAAGTGGGCCTGGCCCCAAACGCCTGGCACCATATTTTCAATTCGTTCACGCTGCATCTCCTATCTCAAGGAAAATACTAATTAGACATCACCGTGGATATTATACTTCTATTATACTTCACTGTAGATATTATACTTCAATTATACTTATATTTGAGGGTCCATTTTGTTAATAAAATATTATATATAAATAAAATAATAATATTTATTAATGTTAAATAATATTAAAAATAAATAATAGTGTCAAAATATTATCACCTCTTATCTCATATTTCTAATAAATTTTGGTGATTAAAACAGAATAATAAGCTATGCTAACCTATTTTAATTTTAAAAAATATTTGTTTAATATCATTGTTAATTTATACTTTTATTTGACATACATTTTATTAATAAAATATTATATATAAATAAAAGAATAATATATATTAATATTATACATTTTATTAATAAAATATTATATATAAATAAAATAATAATATATATTAATATTAAATGTAATCAAAGATAAATACTCGTATGAAAGATAAATACTCGTATCAAAAGTCTTCAATTTTCGTCTTAAAATGTGTTAGGGTTATAGGATGAAGGGAAACAAAACAGTAGCGGCAATTTGGTTGATGCTACGGGGTCACCGACAGCTAGTGGTGGCTCGTCTTCGGTGAATTAGCGTAAGCCTCCCCTTAGTAACCCTCCTTGAGGGACTAAGGTGGATTTGATGGCAAAGAACAATCCCTGTAGAGCAGTGGAGACCCTAACGTTGCCTCGGTGGCTACCGGAAGAGAACAAACTTGATTGCACCATGTCGGCAGCGGTAACGGGGTTATTTGGGAGGCGGCGCGGCTCTTCACCGGCGGCGCGGGATTGTGGACCAGGTTTCGGCTTTGAATTGGTGAATTGGTTTGGGTGATGATTGATTGTTTCCTTTCCTTATGAGACCGTGGCAGAGCCAGCAGTCCCCTATTGAGGATGTGCGCCTCAAGCAGCAACCTCTCGGGTAATAGTCACAGTTCCAGAGTTCTACACTATTCTATTTTGCTATATAACAGATCTTATGTAAATTACTAACACGAATATTGCACACGATGCAGATCAAACAATCTCATTATGTATACGATACAGATCAAACAATTACATTACGTGAATAAAGCAAACGCACGTACATGATTAAGCGAACACACATAGATGATTAAAGCGGAAACCAAGCGTTAAGACTTAGCTTTTCATTTCTCTTTTTGTAATTTCTTAACAGAAACGGTATGCTTATAACAATCTTTTTTCTACATCTCAGTTGAGGATCCCCCTTAAACAAACTCCCTTTTCCTTTTCTTTTTCTCTCCTCCCTTAAACCTGTACAAGCTTCTTCTCCCCCCTTTTCCCGTTGTTCAGCCCCGTTTTTTTCCTATCCTTCATTGGGAGTAAAACCCTTTAAAGACAGTAATTTCTCGTTAAACTCAAACGGTTCCCCAATGATGAGGTGAGACCAAAGAACGCAGACCAAAAATAGTGGAATATGCAAGGTCCTAAGTGAGAGAACAGTGTCACCTCTTGTGTATGCATTAATAGGGAATAAATAGGTTATATGCAATTGTGGAATAAAATTGGATTACGGAAGTGAGAGGTGCAGTCATATATTGATGAGGAAACCATCACGTTATAAGAGAATAACTAGAATGATCTGTAAAACCGTAACTGCTGCATGCGCGTTAATGGTAAATAATTGTAGAGTGAATGCAACTATGGGGAGCAAGGCAGAGGTTGCAACCAGGAAGAAAAACCCAAACGTATGCATGGAGGGTGCAAACATGTTAGTGAAAATAAAGGACCACGTGTTAAGTGAGTTCCTACAACAAATATCCCCTCTTTCTTTTCCTATTTGGGCTCCTAATGGGTTAGGTTTTTCTTTTATTATTCTTTTTGTTTGTTTATTTTATTTAAACAAGATGAGGTTAAATTTCTTTATTTAAAACATATTGATAGAATTCTAAATTTTCTCTTCTTCGTATTTTTACAAACTTTATTATTTTTTATTATTTTTATTCAAACTTTATTCATAAAATAAAATGAAGCCGAAACTTTATTTATTTTTTATCTCAAATTACAAAACATGATAACACATATTTTTTATTTTATAAATTTCATATTATTTTTTATTTTGATATAATTTTATTTTTCTGAACAAAATTGGGTGTTAGACACACTTGTATTTTAAGGCTATTCTATAAGTCCTTACTATCTACTACTCTAGAGCATCTTCCTACGGTCTTACATTCTTCCAGCCAACAATTTTCATTCTCAAAAATTGACATATTAGAAAAGGTAAGGATATGTTCTATAATGGTTTTCTCCATCTTCCAAGTAAAATCACCACACTAGGTATCCCACAACACCTTCACCGTTCTGATAGCCTTAACCTATTAATCTTCAATAATTTTTATAATTTTCTTCTCTCTTTAGGAATAAGTTGATCCATTAACCATACTTCTTTTGAGTTTACTTAGTTTCAACATAGTACAATGAAAATATGAGCTCCAAATGCTAATTTAAACTTTTCTGTGGCTAGTTTCAAGTTTATCAATTTCCAACAATGGAACAATTTCATCTAATTAAACTAGTTGTAACTCATCATCATATTCATTAGAAAACAAATTTATAATAAAAAGAATTTTTCGAAGGTATTTTCTGAAATTGGTAAAATGATTAACATTTTAGAAAAGTACTTTTTAAATTTTTAAAATTTTAAGAAACCTAAAAATACTTTTTAAAAACGATATTATAAAATAAAATAAAATAAAATATATTAATAAGTGTTGTAACCGAAATTACGATGGAGATGATGATCTAGAGAGAAAATATTTTTAAAAATAGAAGAAAAAGATTATTCGTCACCATAGTTTATTATGGAAAACTATGCAAAACCAGAGAAGAAATTGGTTTGTGAAACAGAACTAAAGTCCGGGAGTCGGTTACGTATGGGGAAGGTATTAACACCCCACGACGCCCCCGTCCTAAAATAATACATTTAATGAAATAATTAAAACGAGTGTGGTTTATTAAAATGTTCACTTTTTTTTCCAAAAAACAAGAAAAGAAAATCAAGTAAACAAAAAAATAATTTTACTTTTTAGGTCCGACAAAGATTGACCTTGCTCGTATTTCCATTTATGATGGAAAATCAAGATTCACGTAGTTCTAGTTATAAAATTGTTTGTTGTAGTGTTTGATATTTTTTAATATTGGAAATTTATATTTTTTACTTTTTTGAAAAAAATATTATTTCTTTATTTTTTTAGAAATTTCATATTAAAATTCTTAGTATTTAAAAAAATGGTTATTTTGAAAATTTTGATATTTTTAAAATTTATCATTCCTATATTTTATAACCTCCTTAGCTTCCCACCCCACTTTAACTTTCTCTCTCTCTCACCCTCATCCTCACTAACATTCTCTCCCTTCTCTCTCAATTTTTACTTTCCATAATTCATCTGTTTCGGAATCTAATCAAACCCTACAGTAGTTGAGGAACATAGGGTCATTTCTAACCGATCAGAATCTCAATCAGAGTAAGTTCCTGTTTACTATGAGGATCCTTTATTCTCTGTTTTTGTTAAGTTTTTGTCATCAATCTTAGTAGGAAAAGTTGATAAAAGTATTTCTCTTAACTTTATTAAGATTATACTGAAATTTAGTGTCATTTGGATAACTTGTTCTAAATCCCTAGAGTTGGACTACTATCATAGTTTGATTGGAGAAAGTGATAGGGATCGTCATCTAAGGTAAGGGAAGCTAGTAACTTATTTTATACTACTTAGTTACTTTCAAATAGAACCTTAAGATAGAAGATTTGGATATATGATTATCATTGCTAAACACTTTCTTGCAAGGCTGACTGGTCCTTGAGCATTGAATGAGTATGATTGTTTATCCTGATTTGGTGATTAATTACCTATTTTGAGTAATGATGTTAGAAAGTAGCATGTGGGAACTTTTGATTATTATTTGATGGAATTGAAATGATATGTGTAACGTCTGAGTTATAGAATTATGTGTAATCATTTTGGTTGAAATGAAACCAGTGTACTAGAGGTGAAAGGAAATCAAGGTGGCATGGTTAGATACGTCTCTATATGCTTCAGTATGATTGAATTGTTATGTTATGTGTGATGATTGAGTTATAAACTTATATGTAATCATTTTGGTTGAAATGAAACCAATTTAATGGGGGTTGAAAGGAAATCAAGGTACCATGGTTACATATATATCTATATGCTTTAATACGATTGAATTGATGCGTTATGTGTGATGATTGAGTTATAGGATCATATGTAATCATTTTGGTTGAAATGAAACCAATGTACTAGGGTTTGAAAGCAAACCAAGGTACCATGGTTACATATGCACCTATAAGCTTCAAAATTGTTGAGATGATATAATTATATTTATGACTGAATGGTGAGTCCATATGTAATTATTTTGATTGAAATGAGATCAACGTACTCGGGATTGAAAGAAAATCAAGGTACGGTGATTGCAAATGGATCATTGCGAAGTAAACAAATTTGGAATTGAGTATAAAAGATTGTAATTAAATGATAGACTTATTTGTATTTGACTTGAGATTTGATATTTAAAATTTTAAATCTAATCACTTCAGATCATTTTACTTTTGCAAGCTAAAAACATTATTTCACTAGTTTACCCTTGCTTGTCTTGTTGTGTTGTAAACTATAATAACTGTACTATGTACACAAGTAGGTGCAGATGCAGGTTCTAGAGCACCTTAGGGATTATATGCCCTTATGTTGGTTTTCCTTTTGTCTTATATATACTTAGTATATAAGATTGATGTATTTAAAGACTTTTGTCAGGTATACACTTGTACATAAGTTTGATGTATATGGACACTTTATGTTGTACTTTGAACTTTGAATGGATGTTTGTACTTGGTAGTAGATAAAAGTTAGTTGTTTTGAGAAATTATTTTCTTATGCTTTCACTTAAGTAAGAGAATCTCGCTCAAACGAATTATGTAGAAAAATTCACTTTGCAAGTTTTGCCTGAGCGAGCTCTTTGAAAAAAAATAGGATGTTCTCTGAACCATTTTCGCTTAAGTGAGTAGCTTTTCTCCCAAGCGAGAAAATATTTTTGCTCAGGTGAGGGTATTCTCACTCAAGCAAAAATAGCACTGGAATTGGAGTGCTCTCTGGACTATTTTCGCTCAAACGAGGGGGATTCTCACTCAAGCTAAAACAATTTTCTTAGCTTTCTTCTTTTATTCTTTTATTCTTTTCTTTATTCTATTCTCTTTTATGTATTAATTGTTTTATGATTAGGAATTATAGTTTGTTTATCTAGTGATTTCTATTAGAATTGAATGAGAAACGCTATAAAATTTTTGGGTTGTTACATTTATGATGTTAGGGCAGTTCATCCTTAGAAGGACTTGAGAGTAATGGGTTTGTTAGGCTTCTTTTGTGCATGTTAGTTTTGAGATGATTCTTGTGAATGCTTATGAAAGTATTAAGACCAAAAATGATCTTGATTCATGACTAAATCAAGGTGTATTTCTATCTTAATTCTTGATGTTTGAGTATATGCTAAAATATAAGTTTTGGATGATGATGTGTATATTATTTGGTTTGTTTTGGATGTTTGGATAATTGTTTATGATTGTATTGCCTTAGATGATATGGTTAGGGGTTTGTGATTAGTTGTAATGCCTTTCCTTTTATGCTCAGAAAATGGCACGTAGAACAACTACCCCTCCTCAATCAGCTGATATGCTCAATTTAGCCCAGGCAATAGAGATTATGGCAACAACCTTAGAGCGAGCAGCAAAGTGCTACTATGGCATAACAACATCAGGTTGCCCTTCATCAATTAGAAAATGCTAGATTAGCAACAAAAGCGACTCAACTCCATCATCAACATCATACCTTGAGTTTGGAGGATTTCTTGAGACATAATCCACCAAAGTTCAATGGAGGAGAAAATTCAGATAAAACAGATCAGTGAATGAGAGACATTGAAAGAATTTTTAAGCTACACAATGCGTTGAGGAGAATTAATTATCTTATGCTGTGTATATGCTCACTGAAGATGTTGAATTTTAGTGGATAGATATAAGGCAAATGATGGAAGAAAGAGGAGAAGACGTCACTAGGGAGAGTTTCAAAGTAATATTTCTGGAGGAGTACTTTCCAGACAATGTTAGACATGTAAAAGAAATTGAGTTCATGTAGCTAGAACAGGAAAACCTTTCAGTTATCGATCATGCTACTAGATTCAAACATCTGGCTAGGTTCAGTACTCAAAATATGACTGAAGTTAGATAATGGAAAAGAAGACTTACACACATCATAAACACTCAATTAATAATAAGATTGAATTGCCTATGAGATGTAGTTAGAGAGTGGTGGATTTGAGTTCTTGCTTCTTGAATAAAAATGTCTTTACAAATATACCTAAAGGGTTCAAAGCAAAGTAAGTACTCTTACAAAAGGGAAAGATAAAGAGAACAAAGAAGATGATGAGAGCAACATGAGAGACTCATCTTTATCCAAAATTTAAGAATTCGTAATATGGTTGAACTCCCCACTTGATTCAAAGGCCTTGGAGCGAATCTTTCTCTTTTCAGTGTGACGTTCAAATATAAAATATAAAAATTGTACTTCAAATGTATAATCTAAAATAATTTTTATATTCCAGATTATAGAATACAATAGTATTCTAAATTGCACAATGTAGAATATATATATTTTTTTTCATATGAAACAAGTTTCAATATCTAGCAAAGGAGTGTTGATCCAATCTCCCACAAAGGGGTGTGGAAGTGATCTCCAACCAAAAACAAAGAATGAAACAAGAGAAGATTAAAGAAGGTACAATTGAGAAAATAAAAAATGAAGAAAATGAAAATGGGTATAGGAGATTTATTTATTTTTTCATTAAAGATAAAATGGTATTTTTACTTCCGTTTTGGGAGTGCACGATGAAACCATATAAGGTGTAGTAAGAATTTGCCTTATTTGATAATAAAAAAGATTAGGCCAATAATTATGATAAAGCTTATAGATAATGAATAAAGATTGGTAATGAAATTAAGAGAAGAATACAATTAAATATGACATAATAGTAATATATATATATATATATATATATATATATATATATATATATGTTTTGTAACATCTCTAAAATTCACATCCTTAGAAATTATATTAATTAGATAACGGATAAGTATAATATATACATATATAAATATACACATCACATTTATAACGTAATTCAAAATATATTCTTCTTCATAGAAAGTTTACAATACAAGTATAAAAAAAGAAAAAAAATCAAATGAAATAAATGACACACTCCAAATTTACTGCTTTTGTGTAAAACACAATTATCACAGACAAGAAAACAACCACAACACAAAAAAATAGGGTATGTTAGAGGTTTTTAAAAGATATCATCATAAACTTAAGTTTTTCTTTCAAACAAGTTACAACCCATCAAAACTTCATCACTTCATCTCTGATGCACGTTGTCGAACGCGTCCCAAATTAAACTAGGAGGGCTAGATTTTGAAATATAGCTGACCTAGGTCATTCTTCCAAGGACCACTTGAACGTTCTCAGTCACTAAAAATACAAAACAGTGGCACGGAGGGTTGACAAGTACAATACTTAAACAAAATAAATAGAAAAATAACGATTCAAGAGAAATAGAGAAGTTCACGTAACGAAAATCAACCTAGTCTCCCTTCGGTTCTCCCAAATCCCTCATTGGCTCCTAAACATTATCCCAATTGCATTCGTCAATTAAACAAGTTGGAGTCCCTTAACATCCCGAACACTCCACAATCGCGAAGCATTTTATCAAACACCTAATGTGCCAAACCAATGCAATCGCATGGTGAGCAACATCATCGGTTTGACTTGATTCCGACTCGAGAACTCCACAATACATTCCAATCAAATTGTATTCGTTCATTTATAGATTCAATCAAACCATTAAATTCAACAATCAAATTAAAACAACAAATGAGAAGGTAATTGCAAAAAAATAATACAAAAAGCGAACGTAGGGATAAACGGAGACGGGAGAATCTCTAGGGACCGGATTGAGTAAACGTTTTAGCCACTCATGGTGGATTGAACACGAATAATAGCCAGTGAATACGAAAATAAATGTGCAGAAGCGAATGAACACGAAAATACAAATGCAAAAATAAAGAAGAAGTAAAAAAGAAGCAAGTCCGAAATTGTATTCAAAGTTCTGTCTCAACAAAAAACGTTGGCTGCTGCCCTCAAAATTTTTTCTTGACCTAAGGTGGCCCAGACCCACCTGTACGTTGCCCTAATAAACCAAAAACACACAATGTTGATCCCAACTCATTTGGGGTGAAATGACTAAGTTGTCCTCAATTAAATATTTTCGCTCAAAGTGCTATCAAGATTCCGCATGCCAACTTCAAGGTTGATTTGTCCACTTTACAATCCAAATTTGATCTTGGAGCCTCTTTCAACGTTTGTATATCTTTGAGTTATCTACAAAACCATATAAAGACAAAGTTAATCCGAGGTCTGTAGAAAAAGTTATGGACAAAATACAAAACATGCTCAAGTCTAGAAAATTTCCAAAAATTTTATCAAATTGAGTCAAACTTTCAATTAAAGACCAATAAACCCAAATACAGAAAATGGTCAAAAACTTGTCATTATTCTTATCAGTATGTAGTAGGAAAGTGGTTAAAATAAATAAATATCAATCTCATACATCATATCAAAACATAAATTTTATACAATAACTCATGTCATAAATACACTGACTCATATACAAAGGTACTTGACTATACTTCGAGAAGACTTGTGCATTGAATAAGAGAGGTCTACACATGTCATACGACTTCTAACTGTGAAATCCACACAACCTTCAACCCAAATGAATCATATCAAAGTCATATAACAGGGTTAATCTATATCATCACTTCTTTTTCACACTGTAGCGCAGTCATATCAACCTCCTTTAACTCTAAATACCTAATAATCTTCATTTATATCATTCCAATGTACCAATAGAGTTAGGATACCTTATTATTGATCAAATTCGCAAACATTGCACATCCTAAACCATTTCAACATGAGTATCTCCTTTCTTGAAGATATTATGTCTCGATCACCATTTTACACCATTCATCATTTATCACATCATAGATCTCCATAAACTTAAGAATCAATACCAATACATACATATTTATTATCTTTCATTTTGAATCCACAAAATCTTTAACATGTTGATCAAAAATTAAATGAAAAAACTATAAATAAATATTAGTTATAAAGATTTGAGAAAAAAAATCTACAAAGTTCATGAGAAGCAAAAAGGGAATGAAGAGGAAAATTTAGGATTGCACCCAGCGCAAACAAAGTGGTGATCTGCACCACCATCACCTCAGAGGACCTTGAAGACACTGGACCACAACCTCACAATGTCCTCACTCTTTTACCTCTTCCTCATTTAATTTGACGAGACCCCACACACCAACACGCTCTCTCAACTACACCACTGATTCTTGAGCCACAACTACACCAACACGCTCTCTCAACTACGAAGCAAAAACCGAACTCAACTTACCATGATAATAAACTTCAAACTAGCTTATCGAAGCCGTATCCAATCAAATAAATACAATTAAATGCAGTACTAGGAAGTGACTCCTAGGTCGTCTCCCAAGGATCTAGTTTTCTGTCAAATGATTAAACACAAAGAGAAATTGGGGGTGGGGGGGAGGGGGTTCGTGAGTTATTTAATAATATAAAAACCAATAACCGAATTAGATTTTCTCAACCGAAATTTAAATTACTCTCTTGATTAGATTGCAATCCGCTTATCACAGGATACAAAAATTCATGCTCAACTAAACCCTAATTCCAACCTGAATTAATTAACTAAGTGATAATTAACACAAGTTTTCCTTATGCAAATTAAGCATTCACATACATCATTCATTCCATTGCAACAACCCGTGACTCACTCCATTAAGTATGAACAGAGGCACGAAATTCATATTAACTGAAACATTAAGCATGAACCTGTAAAAGCATTAAGCACAAAAATAGAATGATGAAGAGTCAAATGACGAAGCAAGCAAAAATAACACAACAACAACCTCAAAGCTTCATGGCAATCTGAATCAAAAGGATAACCTTATAAATTAGCCTTCCATTAAATTTGAATAAAGCAAACAAAAATTAAAAGTAAAATGAAATTAAAATAGAAAAGGAATTTGAATTGAACAAAAACAGAACGTAATTGCAGAGAAAAGAGAATAAATACAGAACTAGTTTTTTCCAGAGAGAAAACGAAGTGAATCCCAAAAGCAGAGAATAAAGAACGATATGCTTTTCTGTGTGCCTCCTTTGTAACAGGCGGCTAGACCTCATAAGTGCCCAACACTAAACCTAATGGGTCCAAATTTATTCAATTCTGGTTCAACGAATAAAAACTGAAAATAAAAACTAAAAATAAAAATTGATAATGTGATAACTCTTCTTCAATTCTAGCCAAACCCAATAAAATTCTAAAGCTGCCCTGAAAATAATAATAAAATTAGCTCAGAAAATCCAAATTAAATAAAATTACGAATTTATGATAAATGAAGTCCAAACAGTGAAATTGAGAAAATAATAGGCATTTAAACACAAATCACTAATAAAAATAGGTACATAAAGACAAGTAAATAAGGGAAAATAATAACTTATGACTAGCCACAAAAATTATCAAATTCACGAGCTTCTACATGCACTGCATTGAAGACAAGAAACATTAACCACATGCACAAACAAACTACACAAAAATACACACAGAAAACAAACTCACACTCATAATTGATTATTCTCACCTTAATTGATTACCGTAATTGATTATCGTTCAACGCGAACACCCATATAAACCTTAAACCCTAAACTCACACACTCATAATTGATTATCCTCAACATAATTGATTATCGTAATCAATTATCGTTCAACATAGGCACCCATTATCAATTACTATAATCAATTATGCACCTTTTTTGCCATACATTGGTTCATCTCTTCCAATTAAATGTTATGCACCATGCTTCTCTGATATAAGCTTACCTCTATAAGATTACAATTTCGAAGAAGCCACCAACGAACCACCGCTAATGACACTTCACGCCCCGCATGCAACTTCACTCTCACTAGCCACACCTTAGATTATTCACCTTCAACCATTAGATTTTCATCTTTTTCATCCTCTCCTCAGCCACTAGATGTGAACCAGCCACCATGAAACCATCCACTTTGCACCACAATATGACTCAAACTACCACGAAAAAAACCATTGGTAAAAATAATAGTAAAAGTAAAAATGATAACAACAAACTAATAACAATAATGTTAATAAAAAAATATTCGTAATATTTATCTATAAATTTCCCGACAGATATTTCCATCGGTAATTATTGATGGACTAAATATATCTGTTGGTAATTTCTATTTACTGATGGATTTTTCTCAACTATTATTTTAGTTTCTTTTTTAGTGCTAAGCACCCTACAAAAGCATATAAACATCAACAAAATGCAAATAAACATCAATGGTGAAGAAAATGAAAAAATTCAACGACATAACCGATTACCATTGTTGATTATAGGGTGCAAACGGTGCATATATCGATTATTCACCTTCAACCACTAGATTTTTGTCTTCTTTAATCTTTTCTTTGTCACTAGATGTGAACCAACCACCACAAAACCACTCACGTTGCACATTATAGGACTCAAACCACCACAAAGGTCTCCTACACACCACCACATCAACTCGTGCAAATCACGAACTCACCACAGCCAAGACCTCAAACCAACACCACAAATGAACCAACTCACAAACGCTTAACAGTGGTAGATCATTCAAGACGTATATGACGACTTTATAATGTCAAATTCAAATTCCTTTGAACCAAGTTAGCACGCCTATCAAAGCTCAGGTCAAAAGACAAAAAATCTATGCAATGAAAGGAAACACTATACATTTTTCAGAAATCTCTGCACTCTGCATGGCACAGTGAAACCACGTTCATCCAAGATATATTTTTGATTTAAGGTGTTGATATATATACATTGAAGAAGAGTCTTTGATAGACATATATGACATAGAAGCATACATTTTATGCGAAAAGCATTCAAATTTTCTCTAATATCCTAGGAGTGTCTCCAATATGTTTTTTTTTTTACTTTCCTTTATAAAAATTTATTGACTGATACCTTTGGGATGCAACAACAATATTTAACATAGGACTAAAATTACATATGGCTTCAATATGACTCTACATTTCCCTCTGTATCCACAAACCTACATAGTATGTAGTAGACAATTATCTACGGTCAAGACTTTTTTTAAGACAACTATTGATGATTATTGTAACAAGTCGAGATCGGCTGGGGAAAATATAAGCAAAATGTTCATTCGAGAAAGAATATACTCTAATATTGAGAAAAATGCTATAACTGAAACCATCATCCACTGATATATAACTATTTATTAAAAAAAATTACTTTTTCTCTAGAAATATAATACATTCTTGTTTTTTTTTTTTAGAAAAATAACTTTAACATATCTAAGTCATTTGTATCTAGAACTTCGTAAGTTCTATGACATAGAACACAAGTACGACCAAGGAGAAAAATTTATAAGACACGTCCCATTCACAAGCTGCGTCCATGATTTCAAAATGCAACGGACTAGAAGAAATCTAAAAGAATAAAACAAAAACAGGAAACCCATAACTTCTATGAGACATTAGGGACCTAAAGAAAATTAAAAAATAGTTTTTTTTAATTAATAAAATAATTAAAATTACAATCTTTTTATTTAAAATTTATGTTTAAAATTTTTTATGTAAAATTATCTATTAAATTATCATAATTAACTTTATTTAAAATATATTCTTCAATAAATAATAAAGTTAATATGATCAATATTTGTTGAAATATTGTTGACTTTAAATAAGATTTTATTAGTTTTAAGTTTTGAAAAATTTATTTCAGTTGAAGCAACTGATTGTAGAATTCTTAATATTATTTTATATGTTACATATGTATTTAGAAAATAAATTATTCTTAATTCTTTTTATATAATTAAGACTCTTAATTGGTCTATCATTTTTCAATCTTAGATTTTTTTTAAAAAAATTATTCTAAAAATAAATCTAAGTCATCAAGATCTAACAAATTATCATGTTTCAAAATATTTTTTTAGGATTTAGGCATTTTTTTTCAATGGGAGAATATTGATATGAAATTGAGAGAGTTATTAGTAAAAAAAGATCCTCTTAGGATGACTATTATAAATTTTCCAAAGGATAAATACTCTAGATATTTTTTTGCGTCATATTATATTCAATGACAGATTCAAGGTTTTCTATTAATAAGTCTCTCAATAAGTCTTCTTCTTTATTCAAAGAGCACCTACATGTATTTTCTAATTCATTCTTTTTCTATTTTATAAATTTATTTATAATCCCTTTTAAATTCAACAAAAAGCTCAACTCTTTTTTTTTTTTTTTTTTTATTTTTTGAAAAAACTGTTTTTTATTTTTTTTTTTTCTTGTTTGTTTATTTTTTTATATAATTTAAAAATATAATATAT
>Ga0099824_1001011_pt1 | contig 37698 bp, 11 predicted proteins | sample SiratrowhiteBW_FD_76837 | JGI IMG/M metagenome (GOLD analysis project Ga0099824, IMG submission 76837) | Root nodule microbial communities of legume samples collected from California, USA - Siratro white BW | ecosystem: Host-associated > Plants > Roots > Nodule | place: USA: California... | reverse complement strand
TTTTATATTTATTTTATATTTTATTTAAATTAATTTATATTATACAAAAATCTTATTAAAAAAACAAAAAAATACTCTTCTTTTTTTTTTTTTTTTTTTTTTTTTTTCCTTCTTTTTTTTTTTTTTTTTTTTTTCATTCTCTTTTTCTCTCTTTTTTTTTTTTTTTTTTTTTTATTTATCACTATATATTTTTTCTGGTGGTTTTTTTTTTTTTTTTTTTTTTCCTTCTCCTTAAGATTCTTCGTGTTCTATCTATGTGTTCTTTTTCAGCCTCAAAATCTCTTACGTAGTTAAAAATCAACAATAGTTAAAAATATGTCCTATTAGGTTTGATTTTAAAGGATGACGCATTTTATTTGGAGCTATACCAAGCTATTTGCAAGCATGTGTATTAAATTTTGTCTGAAATAGACATTTAAATTTTGTCTGAAATAGACATTTAATTAACATATGATAAAATTTTCATATATCATCCATGGTATAAGACCAACGGTGCTTGTAAATGCACCGTTCATGATAATAAAAAATAAAATTTTCAACAACAAAATCAATGAGAAAAGAGAGAGGGAAAATAACAAATCAAACAATCTGAAGAGAAAGGAGAGAATCAAACACAAATTCTTTCATATTACATCTTATTTACAATTTAACAATTAATGTCCATATTCAACTTACACCTTTCATAAAATACTATCACCATTTTTATTACTTTCTCGTAATATTATCATTTATTTTATCTTTCTTTTTCATCCTTTTTATTTAACATTCAGTTCATAGTTCATACTTCTCTCGACCAAAGTTCTTACTCGATTGTTTTCTTACTACCTCTTATAAAACACTAATTGTGCATAAATGATAGTGTATATGTGAACCAAAAATTGGTAAAATAATATAAGTGGATTGTTTATGTTATCAAAGTGACCAACTCTTTTTTTAATTATAATGCAATACATTAATTTTGATTCAAAATCAATATTCATTAATACACAATTGTTGTACTTAATGACTACCACTTCTTATAAGTTTTAACAAATATTGAATGCTCTCTCAAAAATACATACTTCTAGTATGCAAAATACATACTTTTACAACATACTTTATGTATGCAAAATAGATACTTTTACAAGATACTTTATGTACATACTTTCAAAACATACTTTATGTCTATTGGATTGAACCAATTTGAGTAAATTTATTCTAAAAGAAAATAGATTATGGTGAATTAGGTTAGTTAAGTTGATTTAATTTTTATATTTTTTATATTAAAATCAATTTAATCCAATTCATTTTAATTTTTTACCACCTTATTCTACAAAGGTCAATTACTAATTTGAGAAATATATCAAATTAAAAAATTAAAACAAATCTATAACATCTATCAAATCATTCTCAAACTATCATAACCATTCTCTTTAAATCCTTCAAATATTATCATCTATTCATTAATCCAAACAACCCTTCATTAATCCAAACAACCCTTATCTGCACACACAATCTACTCAAATCTCTTCAAATCTATTTTTTCAAATATGCTCTCCAACAAGAGAGAAAGAAGAAGACTCTTTAAGAATACTATCAATATTATTTCCTTCCTTCTTATCCTTATTGTTATAAAATTAGTATTCTTCGGAACAAAAAAAACCCACCACCAAGTCCACCTTCTATCCGGTAATGGGCAACCCTCACCAGCTGAAACGGCCAGTACACCGCACCTTCAAGTCCTCTCACAAAAATACGGCACTATTTTTTCTTTCCGGTTCGGCTCACAACCACTGGTCGTTGTTTCTTCTGCATCCGCCGCCGAAGAATATTTCACCACAAACGACATTATATTCGCGAATCGTTTCCGTTCTATCAAGACCACATACCTTGGCCACGACAACACCATTCTTTTAGCAGCATCCTACGGCGACCACTGCCGACACTTGCGACGTATCAGCTCCCTTGAGATCCTCTCATCTCACCGTCTTAACTTCTTTTCGGGAATCCGAATCGACGAGACTCTCAAGCTACTCAAAAAGCTCGCTCGAGCCTCCAGCAAAGAAGAGTTCACGAAAGTGGAGTTGAGGTCCATGTTCGCAGATCTCACATTTAACACTATATCATGAGACTGGTGCATGGAAAACGCTACCACGGATCGGAATACGATGGGACCAACGCTGAGGAGGCTAAGAAGTTTAGAGACCTCATGAATGACATGGCTCAGTTGGAGTTGGGATTGCACCTTGGAGAGTTTCTGCCAGTCTTCAGATGGTTCGATTTTAGCTGTAGCCACAAGAAGTTACGAAAAGTTGGGGAGAAGAAGGACGTGCTGTTTCAAGAACCCATTGACCAACATCGGAATAAAGAGCAAAATTCAAATACCATGATAGGACGCATGCTGCATTTACAAGAGTCACAGCCCGAGTATTACACCGAACAAAATATCAAAGGCCTTATTATTTGGTAGTTACTAACTCTTAGATCGTTACGATTCATAGTTCACAAACTCTTTTGTTGCAGGTGTTGATTGTGGCTGGAACTGAGACTTCCGCTATAGCATTAGAGTGGGCCATGTAAAATTTGTTGAACAATCCGGAAGTGTTGGAAAAAGCAAGGATAGAATTGGACACCCTGATTGGAGAAGAGTGTTTGATGAAGGAAGAGGATGTAACCAATTACACTAACTTCAGAATATAATCTCTGAGACTCTGCGGTTGCATCCTCCAGCGCCGACGCTATTGCCCCATTTCTCCTATAAAGATTGCAAGGCGGGGAGGTTATGATGTAGCAGGTAACACCATGTTAATGGTGCATGCATGGAGTATACATAGGGATCCGGAGCTGTGGGTTGACCCAACAAGCTTCAAGCCGGAGAGGTTTGAATGGTCCCATAGACACATACAAGCTAATGCCTCTTGGGTTGGGGGAGGAGAGCGTGTCCCCGTGCAGCCATGGCATTAAAAGCTTTGAACTTGACTTTGGGTTCGTTGATTCAATGCTTTAAAAGGGAAAGGATTGGAGAGAAGGAAGTTGAAATGACCGAAGGACGGGGAACTCTAGTGCCCAAGACCATTCTATTGGTTTGTATTTATTCATTTCGAAATATCCAGAATGCGAGTATATTTAGTATGTGTGTATTTTCCATAAAAGGGACTTGAGCAGACTTTAAATGTGTATTCGTATAAGAACAAATTTCATGGGTGCAAGTATGTGTATTTGAACTAACAAATCTAATTCAATTATTTTCGTAATCTATGTTCATTCGAGCGATACTAACTCTTACTCATACAACAACAGTTGTATCACAACACCCAATTTCTTACAAAGACGAAATAGAGATACATAATAAGAAAAGGCCGGTAGAAGATAAAGATTTTCACCTAGCAATAGCAGATCAGGTACCTTCGCTTCTATTTGGTTTTGAGGAGGCGAAAACCTGTTACAACTTACAATATAAAAAGAACATCAGGTTATTTATTCAATTCAACATCATACATACACAATACACATTACATATGTATCTACTAAAACAATCTCTTTCTTTGTACCTGATAAGCATCAAAGCTAGGAACCCAGTCGTTGGTGGCAGGGTTGCTTTTATATCCTCTGGGTTCGATTTCTGCTTCAACCGCATTAACATGGCTATCGGACAACTCAATCTTATACCCACCTTCCCCTCCTTCTGCTACAGCCTTTATGAATCCAGTCCCCGTCTGTTCGATAACCAAAAACAGAAAAGGAAAAGTTCAAGAAAGTGAATCGTATAGTAAATTTTTTTAAAAACCACAAAATTAAACTCAGATGCTTGAATTTGATTTAATTAATTGTAGATCCAGAAAGTGGTTGATCACGAACCGTGTGATGCTGTTTGTCAATGGACGCCAATTCCTTGTAGTACTGCGTCTCCACAAACTCATCCTGTGCATTCACCACCCCCGCTGTTGAAATTACATCCTGTCAATTTTAACAGTTATCAGAAAAACACACCAAAGAATCTTCTCATTCTCAGATAACTGGTTGAGAGAGAGAGGTTAGAGACATGAGAGCGAGATTGAAGAGATTGAAATTTATGAAGCTCGGGAATATCGTTGTGAGAGAGGGAGTGGTTAACGGAGTGTTGCGGTTCGGGTTCGCTTCTGTTGGGTTTGATGGGTCGGTCGGGTTGCAAGGCATCGAAATGGGCTCTGATCTCGTCGGCGATCCTCAATTGCTCTTCCGTATCCAAAACCTCGTCGCTACGGCTGGGCTTCGTTGTGGTCAATTGCGCCATCGTCGGCGACGTCGTTTTGCAATTTTTGTCTACCAAACCTAAATGACAAAGTGGGTGGTGATCGCTATATACGTGTGGAGAGAGAGTGCAGGGATAGAAAGGACACTGAAAATGAAAATGATGAACTTAAATAGATAGTGACACAACAATATAATGTGATATGGACAGCAAGTAAATGAAACCATGGGCCTTCAAACTTCAAACCGCCGTTTACGTGGCCATGCTTTTAATGGGCTTCAGAAAAGTTCGAGGACCCACCATTGTTCGTCAAAATAATAATCAGGAAAAATAAAAAATAAAATAATAATATCAATTAAGTGTAAAATTTTATTAATTGTTAAAATATTATAGTCTTTAATTAATATTATAATAACTGCAATTTTTTTTCAATTAGTTAAATATGTTTCTTATTTTTTTTCTCCTTCAAAAGTTGTTTTTTTTTTATGGCTCTTTTTTTATCAGATTAACATAAATATATGTAATGGAAGACTATAAGATTTTCATATTTACTGACAATTAATACACTATTATTTAAAGCAGTTATGGCTGTATATCTAACATATTTCAAAATGATTAATTAAACAAAAAACAATTTCATGCGCTTAATCACGTGCTGCATTACGTACTCAGATTGATTTGGTCCATTTACGTACTCAGTTTTAGTTTCTGCATTACGGCCAACGATAAGTTAAAAATATGTGTAAGTTGTTATTTCATGTGCAAAGCAAGAACATACATATAGAACTTCATATTTTTGTTCTGAGAAAATATATATACGAACATCTAAATATTATATTGACAAAGTTTACACAATTTTCATATTTATATGTACAACTGATGTATTATATAAACGGGTAAAGAAACTAATTAACGCCAAACATGGCGTTAATGACCTGAACCTCTTCTGCTTGGCCCTGAAGACATCGTGTTGACTTGACCCTCAATCAAAACACGGGTTCTTATAGTATCCTCGGTGTTGGCTTTCTCTTTCGTTACTGAAGGTGTGAACTGTGGCTGATCCTTGATAGGTTTATGATGAGTGAGGTTTTGTTGTGATGCAAGGACTCTACAATTTACAAGGGTTGGCAATATTGTGACAACCAAGAACAAAGTGAGAACTACGATAAGTGCAGTGGAGCGTCTCATTATTCTTCTTCTGTTGGCTGAAGTGTTGGCTTCACTTCAAAACTCTTGGTAAGTGGCACCAGTGTTTATACCCAAATAAAGGGACGTGGGGGGACACAAAAATATTACTTTTGGCATCTTGAACGACCAAGCCAAACCAATGGTCTTTACTTTTGAACTTAATGAACGGTGGAGGGCTTTCTTGGGGTGGGACCCATTAAGGGTATGTTTGGGTGGATGGAGAGTTTCTGAATACAAAATGAGAAGTGATTCATGGACATTCAAGGGGTGTACACATTCCTAATTGAAGAGATGGGAAAAGAAGAAAAATAAAATAAAGGGTCTCAACTCAACTTTTCACTATTTCACATATTAAAAAATGTTAGCCTTTGACGCTCTAAAATTTGAGTATAGAATATTTCTACTTGGGAGGGAAACAAAGAGGATCTTTAGTTCCAAGATTTGAGTGCAAATGTTTGAATGTTTAGGGTGGAAAGTGAGTAGCGGATGCAAAAGTAATGGTGGAATCAATGTGCTAGGGTCATTAGCGACTAGTAAACTGAGTATTTGTACTTGGGTTCACATTCCCCCACCAATCAACAAACACTGCAAGATTCTCAATTATTTTTCTCACGTGGATGCCAAGTTTTAGATCAAATTTCACTGGTTCTCCTGCCTTTAATATTTTATGTTTATCAACGACACCAGTTTTTTTAGTATTTAACTTTTCATTTTCTTTATTTTCTAACACAATTTTGTTCTCATATAGAGTCTTGAGTCTTCTTCTGATAGAGATCCAATCGTTAGTTTATGCATTTTTGATAAACCGTAGGTGTGATGAAACAGATTAATCCGTTTGTAATGGACATGTTAAAAATCAATTAAGATAGTTGATCCACTTGGAATAAATGAGTTGGTCATTTTTTTTGTTTACTGACTCTGGGTATATATCAAATCGTTTCATAATTTGCAAAAAAAAAAAAAACAAATTCTATATCTTACAATTTATCAATATTAAGACAAAGAGTTAATTTAGCTTATTGATAATAACGTACTTGTTTTAATTTAATATATTTTAGAATGCCAATTGTCATTTACCTTTATTTCTTGTATATAATTGTAACCCCATTCATTCTAATTATAAAAGGTCATATATATTATACGCATTTTATCTATTATACCAAATTAATTCACACATGCATCAACTTCAATAACTAATACTAACTTCCATAATTCCTAATAATTTTTAAACCGCCATATACACTTGTTTTCTAATTCAACCTCCATTTGTATACTAACTCAAAATAACTATTATCATTAAATACTCAAGTTTTCTATCTAACTAAAAAATCAAGATCTAAACATACATAACCTATTCATCAAATCAACCACATCCCTAATCTTAAATCAATACACTATCAATCCAATATTTGTCCAATTTGTAAACACGTCTAAATAGAATATCTCAATGATATATTACTTAAAGTAAAAGCTTCCCATTCAAGTCTGCAGAAGAAAAAAGCTCACCATTTGTTCTAATCACTTAGAAAAAAGAAATACTAAAATATCAAGATCAAAGGTTGATCTTGCTAAAACATATCTCTCGTCTCAAAAAATTTGTGAGGATCCAAAAGTTCAACTCATACTAAAATAAGATGACATAGAGTATAAGTGAACTTATTTTGGCTCAAAGTGATTCCTACTGTATTACCTACACAATGGGACAAAATATAAAACTCAACTCCATAAATTTAGAGAGAAATTAAAAGAAGTTTAAATAAAAATAATAAACATGATGAAAAATTTATAGATGAATAAATATATAGTTAAATTTAAAATTCTATTCATCTACCCAATATTAAATACAATTTTAACTTACTTTCTTTTTAAAAGAAACATGTCTACTAAACTAAAATAAACCTTACATCATTAAAATTTCAAAAGTTATTAATTTCTATCTCCTAATTTTAAAATAACTTCTTTTTATTTGTATTTTTTTATCTTCGTTAAGAGTGAATTATTTTCAAACTAAAAGATTAAAATAAATCACTTTAAAAATAAAAATGGTGTATATACAAGTTTTCTTTTTATGTATTTCACACGTATTAAGTGAAAATATAAGTACTTATATACTCTCGCTTCTTTTGAATTGTTTATTTTTTTACAAAAGTCGGTTCCTTTTTAGTTGGTTATTGTCCAAATTTAAAAATAATATATAATTTCTCAATTATATATTAATTGTAATTAATATAAAAGTAATAATTGTAATAAAGAGAGAGAGTGAACATATAAAAAATGCCTAAATTACATTAAAATAAAAAAGGATATAACAAGTTACTTGATTGCAATCACCTTACAAGTATCAAAAAGTAAATGATTTTTTTGATTTGGGTGACTAACAATTTATAGTTTGTGTGATTATTTATTCCATTTTCTTTTGTGACAATTGATGGATGACAAAATGGTGGATCCAATCTTTGGGACAACTAGAATCCTCATTCGTGGTCTCAGACATATTTCAAAATTTAAAGGAAAGGGCCTCACCTTTACGAGTCTCCCTTTCCTTCACCGAAAGTTAGTAACATTATTTTTCCAAAAAAAAACCTATTTTGTTTCCATTATAGAGTTAAAAAACTGATTATTTATTTGGTTGTTGTTATAGTTATTATTAAACAATTCATCATTGTGGTGAATCTAAAAAGTATATAAAAATAATTGAACAAAAGATAAAACTAATGGTGAATATCATGTGCAATGCAAATACTATAACAATTATATTTTATAAATATTTGAAAAAAATAATTATCAGACAAGTAATTATTTTACAAATAAAATTTTCTCTCTTGTCGTTCCCTCAGTTCATATCACCCATTTATCAATTACTGGACAACATTAATTCAATTTTGAAATGGAAAATACTTTTTAAAATGAATAATATGTGTCAAAATAATTTAATAAACAACCAACATAAAGTCCTTTTTTTTTAAGAGTTTGTTTAAATTAGAAAATAAATTTGAGAAAGTGGATTTGAGATGAAAATGTGTAAAAAGTTTTGTTGTTTGGATTAAGGAAAAGATGGTAAGATTTGAGTGAAAAAGTTTGTAAATGATGTGATATATATAATAAATAGTTTAATAATTTTTAATATATAAAATTATTAAATTAAAAATTTATCTTTAAAATTAAAAAATATAATTTATTTATTTAATATAATTGATATTTTTTAAATAAAATTGTTATTGTATTTTATTTAATGATAATTTATATTTTTTAAAATTAAAAAAATATAAATGTATATCGAAAATAATAAATATTTTTGTTAAAATAATAAATATAATTGATATTTAATATAAATGTATATTAAAAAAATATAATTTATTAAAAAATGTTTTAAAAATACAATTGATATTGAAAAATATAATTGATATTAAAGAATTTAATTTATAAAAAAAATATAATTTATTTATTTAATATAATTGATATTTAAAATAACGGTATATTAAAATAATAAATATTTTTGGTGTATTTTATTTAACGATAATTATTTAATAGTTTGAAATTAATATTTTTATTTAATTAGAAAAATAAACTTTCTCTCAAATCTTCCATGAGATGAGAGAAAATTTGAAAGAAAAAAGTTTATTATTTTTCATGCTTTTTTTACATTGTTTTTCAACTTTCTTCTTGTTTTCGTATGTTTTTATCCTTGGAAACAAACGGAGCTTTTAAGTGTTTTATGTTTTGTTTTTCAAAAACAGGTTTTTCTCACAATACGGGCCAAGCATTTGTCAAAACAAACAAACCGAAGATCTTTCGTTCTGCACCCCATGTTTCCAAAGTTACAACGCGATGAGATTAAAATTTTATCCTTTTGAAATAAACTAAGAGTGGGTTTTCATTTTTAGAGTTTCAATTCTGAAATATGTAATTCAATAATTTTTTAAATTGTACATTTTAAAATATTAAAAGTAATATTTCTATATTCCATAATATAAATTTTGTATTTTAAAATATAAAATTTGTATTTTATATTATACATTCCAGTCTAACTGTATTTCGTTCCATTCTAATTGTATTTCAAAATGTAAACTCTGGTTTTGTTTTGATCTTTTATTTTATTTAGGAACATGAAGATATTTTATACCAGACCATAAGAGACCTTTTTCAATCCTCTTGTGACGACCCTTAGCTTCTTATTATAGCTCTTTTTTCAATCCTCTTGTGACGACCTTTAGCTTCTTATGATAGCTCTTATACTTTCATTTGAGGTTATTATAAAATGTTAGGCCAGTTCTTAAAAAGACATATACAAATCCATACACATAAACAAGTCGAAGAGATATGCGCAAGATTTCCAAAGCTCACTTTAATATAAAAAAAAAGGGAGATCCTTAAATGCCTATTCATTAGGTAAGTTTTCTACTTTTATTTTTTATTTTTACAAGTGGAGAGGCTTGGCTCGATAGACTAAAGATAAAAAATAAATCCATTATCCACTTGCATATTTTTAAACTTTTGTTTTCTTAATAAATTACCATTGAGTAAACCAAAACTTTTTTGCTTGATGCGAGGTAAGCTTCTCGATTTTTCTTCAGCATGATCAACTATTTTTTCTCTTTTAAAGTTTGCTGTGGAAATATGTATTGTTTTTTTTTAAGTCTTTAATTCGAATGAAAGCTCTTTCGTGTATTTTTTTTCTAAGCTTGTGTGTTTTTCTTTGTTGGAATGAGTTTAGGTTAGCAAAGGGTTTGACAATGGACACACAAATTCAGTTAAAGTGATTTTCAATTTTTTGAGGAGGAATAGGTTCATTTGAACTAAGGGGGCTTTGCATAGTCATCTCAGTAAGCATTCTTATATGAATGGTTTCTTGCAGAGGCTCACATCGGAAGAAAGGACTTGTGTGACGGGTTGCAGAACGATAAGGGAAAAAATGTGGTTAAAAATCGTGAATTGGATGCTACGTGGTAATGCATTCTAAAATGTATTCATACATTCCAATTGTACATTTTAAAATATATTGCTGTCCAGAATATATTTATAGTCTTGGAAAATGCATTTAGGTTGCTCATTCCAAAATGTAATTGCAATTTGTATTACACATTCCAGAATTAAGGTCAATTTTGTCATTTTCTACACTGCACATTTCGAAAACATGGGGTGCAAAACGAAAGACCCATAAACCAATAGAGCCACTGATCCAACCCAATCATGGACAACGAGTGAGCCCAAAAAGGCTGTCCTATTTTACTTCGGTCCTTTTTTTTAATACTATTTTCGGTCATTTAAAAAATGTATGGATAAATTTTTCATATGTTTCTATAAAATAAAAACAAATATGTTTTCACAAGTTAAACTTAATATATACATGACTTAAAAAAGTAATTTAAAACATTAATATTTTTTATAAATTAATTTATATCTAAGCTAGTTCTAGTTTATAAAAAAATACCTTATTTTTTTTCTATTGCAAAATAATTACATATACTTTGTCGAAAATTTGAATCAAGTTGCTAGCTTAAATTAGCGAATCCATATTCCTTTATGTATTTAATTAAAAATCTTTATTTGAATTTTAAAACAATATTTATATTTTTTAAGGAACTTTTTTGTGAAATTTTTTTAAGTACATTTTATAGAATGTTAGAATTTTTTCACTTGAATTTCAAACTGTTTAATTTTAAATAAGTGTTGGTGCCCATATTAGTAATTTTTTAAAGAGGTTTCGATGCCAGCCTGTGAGTGTTTTGGATGTGGAGTTTCACACTTCTGGTGCACTGATGCAATTCTATAAACTGCGATTGCGTCAAAAAGTGTTACTGATGCAATTCTATAAGGATTTCAATTTTCATAGTACCTTTCTTTCCATTTGTAGATTATCATTTTACGAAGTGGTCAATTTATGGTTGGAATTTCGACTTGGCACATAACAGAAATTGTTCAGAGATTCGGTGTAAGTCACTCACTGAAAAATCAGGAATCTAAACTTGAAGAAAAATCTATCATTGAAATAACAAAGTTTCACAAAATTAGCAGGGTGAAGTTTTTTTTTTCATTTTTATTATTTCACGTGGCAAAATAAGTGTTACACGTTTTTTTTTCTTAATTTAAATAATTATTTGTGACATGTTTATATTTCATTAAACTCTGAGAAAATATATACTCCGTTAAAAATGAAATGTAGAAAAAACTAAACAAATTGGGGACTTAAATATTATAAACAATTTTATTATTTTCACCATATTTATGTTATCTCATAGCACTCTTGAAGTATTTAATGTCATTGATTTTTTTCTTTTTTATATCACGTTTTAACGGAAAACATTTTTAAAATATGATCAGTATAATTAATTTATATTAACTAAATTTCTTATTACCAAAACTTATATGTCAGTTCATAAAGGAATACTCTTTTCAATTATACTTTAAGTCTCAACGACAAATTTTCAAGCTAGCAGAATTAGTTAATCTGGGTAGTAGCATGTATTTGTACTGAAGTTATATTTTTTTTTCTTTCAAAATTACTCGTAGTCGTTGATGAAATATATTTTATGTTTATCAACGAGCATAATTTCTGTAACATGTAATGAAAAATTGCCAAAACCCACCTAGTTGTTTAAAATTTCGCTGAGTGTGAAAAAAATATATATTCAAAGTTCTATTATGATTAATAAATATATGAGTGTTTTTTTAAATATTAGATTTAATGCTTGAATTTAGTTATTTAGTAGATTTATATTAGATAGATAATAATTACAATTATCTTCGTGATAATTTGTCTTTTAAGATATGATTTGAGATTGCGAATGGACAAATATATATATTTTTTAGTATTCAAATGTATTTTGATTTGGTTTTATGCTAAATAAGCATGTAGAAAGTGAAAAACTTGTGGATACTACATTAGGATCAAACTAATTCTTATAAGAGTCAACATCACTTTCGCAAAATTAAAATGTTTTTTTTTTATTCTATAGTTCAATTTTATGATTGTATGTCAACCTTTGTAAGCAGAAGAAAGTTAATATTATATTTTTAAACATTATAATTTGAATTCTTACACCAATTTTAATTAATATCAGTAGATGATATGTAGGTCAGATACACACAGGAATTGTTGTCTTTTATCTTTATTTAAAAAATATATCAGTTACCATCGAAAACATTTTTTCCGCTAGTTAATATAATTGATAACTAAAAATTATTAAACTGGCATGATATTATGGTTAATTGATTCAAAACAATAATTGTTTTTAAACGAAGAAACACAATATGGTACAAGTAAGCTGAAAGAAAAAAATAGAAAGAGAAAAATATTGATTGATTAGAATAATCATAACCCATCTGAATAAAAAATGATATTTTATTAATTTTGTTAGTTTGGGATCTAAACATTTAACTAATTCTGCTTGACTTGCGTATTAATCGAAGTCAGCAAAAACTGCTATCCAGAATTTTGCCACGTCAACATCAAAGCAGAAACATTAATAATTTGTACCTAAGTCAATAATTTCCTTAAGTAAAAAAAATCGAAATTTAATTATTGGATAAAAAATCACATCAGAAAGACATTTGAAAATGGCGATAAGTTGCTACTCAGTGTCTCTGATACATTGAATTTTGATGGGCTTTAGATATTATTATATTGTACTGTAAATGATGAGCGAAATTCCACTACTTACCGAAAGTGGTTTGTTACATAATGCATAATTAGTTTTATTTTTTCCGCACAAACGATGGTTTGGATGTTGATCTACCTCTTTCTCCTATTCTCTATCAACTGGCCAGCATTTTGGACTATTGCAAACATCATCTTTCTCCTCAACCAACCTACGACAGCTACCTAATTATTACGGAAATATATAAATCAATTCCTAATTCAGTTTTCTAACATTTCACACTAATTTGTTTCCCAACGCTGAAATATGATGTCTCACTGCTATCTTTTGCCTTCATTAGTTGCCTGCTGTAACCGTAATCGCACACTCAAATCTTGGACCTACCTATTTTACAAAGATATTTCTATCCTAATTTTCAATATCTAACTTTTATATATATTCAATACAGATTTCTCTTTGACCTTAAAATTTTGTGGAATAACGTTAGATAGTTTAATTGCATTTTTTATTTTGACAATAAATAAAAATTCTACTATATGGGTCATCCAAAAAGACTATAATAATGGGAAAAGCAAACCCTTAGCTTTGGAGGTTAATTGACTGCCACCGCAATGACGTTGAACAATCAGATATTTCATCTGTTAATCCGTCAGTTGTAAACTAAACTACCAATGATTATATCAGACACAGTATTCTTCGCTCACCGTTGGTTGAGTCAACGTCACTCTTTTCCTGTATGAAGATCAATTTTGACGGATGAACAATAAAATTCAATATAGTGTTTCTAAAATATCTTTTTATAATATTATTTATTATTAATAATATTTTATACATTGTTAGCTTAATAATTATGAGAGTCATGGGAAAATAAAAAAACATGGTGGCTTAATTTGGTTATCAATGTCATTGATGTGGTTTGATATGAAAATAAAATAATGGAAACGAAAGAAAGTAGTGGTTTAGAATCGGGTGAGCAATTGTTTATACTTGGAATATAGTGTGGATATACTGGTTTCGCTTTTACTTTCTTTCAAACCGTTATAACGAAATGCATTAGCGCATCATCGGTTACTAATTATTTGTTTATGCAAATTGTATAGCCCCCTCCGTTACCTCCACTCTTTCAACTAATACATCACACCTCAAAGCAATCATCAACTTTATATCACAATATTTCAATGCCGATGCTGATGCTTGAGAAAGATTTCTTCCCTGCCTCTGCCCTCTTCAGTTCTATGTATGCACTGTACCCGCAACTCAATCTTATCTCTCAAAACACATGGGGGCCACGCTCTACTAAACTGTTCCTTCAAGATCATCACTTTTTATCTTTAATCAGCATGCCAATGGACTACTCACTATTCTTGTCTTCACCCAGTTTTATATAATTGTTCAAATTTGCTCCTTCAATTTGTCCAATAAAGCCTCAACTCATGCATAAATAAAAACCATAAATTTATACTTCTCTATTTTAGGTACCGACACAGAAACTGCACAAACACTGAAACCAGCATCGATTCAGTAATATTCCCTTCGCTAAACTAATTTAACTACTTCCAAGTTCAGCAACTCAAGTTTCCCCTGTTGCGTGTGAAAGTCCCCACGCCTAACTTGTTTTAATCCCAACCCAACCCAGATTGAAATTTATGTTCGGCAAACAAGAAAATAATAGATTTGAAGGATTTTTGTTTATTCTAAGCTTGTTTTTCTTTTTGTTTCACTGAGAACAGGACCAAGAGACGATAAGATCAGTTACAGAAATTTCTCACTCATTTAACATCTATTTTTATCTCCTTCCATCCTCGTAGTCTCCTCCGCTTCTTCGAAAGGAAATCCATCGAACCCGTCTCATTTGGGATCCAGTTCTCCTACTGTACATTGACCAAAATTATTTCCTACGAACTTTGATGATAAAAAAAGACAGGAAAAAAAAATAAAAGCTGCTTCTTTCTTCCCATTTGCAGACATTTTCTTCCATCCCAACTATTCTCTGATTATATTTACGAATCCACCCTGCTAATTCCAATTCGCTTCACGGAACTATTCCTAAAGCCATCATCTGCTGCCTGAAAACACATCCCATTCGGATTCTGCCGCTCCATATAACTCCTCACCTCCTTCCTTATCATGTCCTGCATCACCGCCAAAAACTCTGCACTCAGATTGAAAGCCCCCAACCCCGGCGGCTTCAACTGCGGCACCACCGCCATCATTGGAAGCAAAGGGATGGTGTTCGAGGGCAGTGGCGGCGGTACAGGATGAACTGGCTCGGTTACCCGATTGGAGACCTCGGAAGAGTCGACACCGGGGAGGGACAGTGAAAGGGAAGTTGGAGGGTCATTGGAGGAGGAGGTGGTTTCTACGGGAGGTAGAACCGCGGCGGGTCTAGGCACGGTACGGAAGACGTGTGAGGGGGATGCAACCGGTACGCTGGACTCGCTCACATCGGATCCGGAGGGACTACCGGGTGTGGGAGGGTTGATGTAGAGGCCGGTGGAGACGGGAATGGCGGCGCCGGCGCTGACGGACCTCTTGAGCGGTGGAGGGTGGTCGTCCATCATGGTTGAAGCGCACTTGCGCTTCAAGGTGGAGTTCCAGTGGTTCTTGATTGCGTTGTCGGTTCTGCCCTGGAGCAAGCGGGCTATGGTGGCCCATTTGTTGCCGAAGCGGGCATGGGCCCTGACTATGGTGTCGTCCTCTTCGGGGGTGAAGGCGCGGTGCTCGACCTGGGGAGAGAGCTGATTGCACCAGCGGAGGCGGCAGGACTTGCCGGAGCGGCCAGGGATGGACTTGCTGATGAGGGACCAGTTCCTGGGCCCGTGCTTCTCGACCAGCCTCTGGAGAGCCTCGTCCTCTTCGGGGCTCCATGGGCCTTTGATCCGGTCCATGTCCTTTCTGGAAAGAACAACGCCTGTGTTCATAAATATGTTATGGTTGAGGGAGGAAGGGAAAGGAAGTAGAAATTGGGAGGCTCCTGTGGCGTGGAGTATTTGCTTCCTCTGCTTCCTTATATGTGAGAGGGAGAGGGTGAAAGGACACCGGTTTGGCAAGTTAGGTTTTGGAGTTGTCAGCGAGCGTTATGGGCAATCGGTACCGCTTCTTCCAGGGAAGCGGTTGGCTTGGGATTTGGGATACAGCTGTCATCGGACACGCGTCCACTTCTCAGCTGCTCCCATTTACACAACTAAGTCACCTCTTTTGAAAAATAACAATCAAAACACAAAAACGCACACGCAAAATTATTTCCCCATGCATGACCAAGAGCGCGTCTGTTACACTCTCAACGCTCCTCTTAATTATACCCTCCACCTTTGCCTGGGGAGAAGAGCCTTTTCACTAATATTATTATTTATTTGGAAAATGAAAAATAAATTTGTGGGGGAGTGAAAAAGAGAGAAGTTAATAATAAGGAAGGGGGGAATGAGATAACGATGATAACGGTTGGTTGTGGTATGGTTTGAGTTTGACTGAGGAGTCCAGGCTGTAGAGCATTTGGTGTGGGATTTTGAAGTTTCGTCCTCTTGTGGGGGGAAAACAGTGAGTTGGGTGAGGTGGCGAAAAACGACAAGATTGATCGCCGAATCAGAAGGCGAATCATTACTGCTTTTGTGTCAGTCCAGGCTGTATTCTATACCTGCCACCCCACCACCATATCATCCTATAACGGCCTATTCTATCTCCCTACACTCACTCACACGTGCCGCTCACTTCCATTTCTGCACCCCTCTGTACGGACTCACTTTCCTCTCTTCTTCCTCCCTCTCCTTTTAATATTACCAACCCCCACGTATTTCTCACTTTTATATCTATTAATTAACTCCTAATCTGCGAGTGGGAGATTATACAAAGCCCTGGGGAAAGGGCGAGGGAGAAGATTGTCGGATTCCATGCCCTATTCCCATGCCAAACCAAAATATATTATTATTACCGTCAACACACATCCGTATCCATTTCTGTTACTCCTACGTCCTATATATGTACTACACTTTCTTCCTTCTTTTCTCTCTCCAAGAACCAAATACTCTTTCCTCATGCCATAAATACCACACTCCTATCCTGATTCATCAACATCCTCCTCACAAAACCAACTACTTCTACCCGCTATAACAAAACATCGTCACAACAATTCTTCATTAATATATACTCCTCTAAAATTCAAAATCATAAGCCAAAAATGTGTAATGTTTTTTTCCTCTGAAACACGGATGTGGGAAAGGATAAAGACACTTCAACACAATGCGTGTCTATACATATTCAAATACAATATTCAAATACAATTCCAAATGAAAGGGCTGAGAGAGTGAAAAAACTCACAAGTACAAAGATAAGGTGCAATAATATATTTATCAAAATTAGAAAGTACTTCCACATTTTTTTAGAAAAAAAAGAATTCATAATAAAATACATTTTTGGAAGGTTAAAAGTAGTTGGTGTCCAAAGTGAAATCGAATTTTTTATTTCAATGACAATGGACAAATGTTTTTATGGTTCGAAACCACTACTTTAAAATATTTACCATTAATAAGTATTTATATAGTATAATTGTTTGATCAAAATGAATAGGGAAATTTAAAACTAAAATGATTACTATCAACAAAATAATTGGGCATGAGTATTCTTCAATGCAAATGAATTTGAAAAAAATAATCAGAAAGACTGTAATTAAAAAGTCATTAGCCACAATTAAAAATTCAACACTCACCATTCATTTTTTATATTTAAGGCAACATTTTGTTTTTCATTATTTTTTTTAACAAAAAAATATAATCTTATAAGTATTTAAAAAAAGTAAATATACTTTATTTACATACATAAATTTCATCTTCTATGATAAATTCTATATGTATTGGGTTTTTATAAATTGAATATGTACAAACATTTTTAAAATAAAGATATTTATTGAAATAGAAACTAAGAAAATGATAAAATGCATGTAATGATTGAAGTAAATAAATTTTTTATGTAAATAAATACTGGAAAAGTACGAGAAAGAGATGAAATACTTGAATATAAATTATTCAAACAAGATATTTGAAATATACTATAATAATTCACGCGTTCATCCATCTTTTAACTTTAGTTTTAATTAAGTATTTAATAGTTCTGATCTTTATTATAAAATACAAGTAATGTATTTGTAAATCAGAAGTCTTAACTATTTATAATTTTCTAATACCTTCGTTTGATCTTCATTATTGATAATTTTGATACTGGATTATGTTTATCATATCTCAATTCTCTATTTCATTTTCACATTCATAACATTACTACATTAAAAAAAAAATTCATCTTTACTAGTTACTTATTTCCGGTCCTGAACTCAAATTCAATTTAACAGGGTCGTATTTGATTTAATAATTTTTCACTGGTTGGTCTTGTTACATCTATACAATGCTTGCTTTTCGCATAATTTTTATTTTAGATTCCTCTCAACTTTTAATTACTTTTATAAATTAATCAAATTTTAAGTAAATTAAGACAAAATAAAGATATGAAAAACAACATAAAATAGTACCTTAAGGCCAAAAAAAACATTCAAAAAACGTAGTGTAAAAGATTATTGAAAAATATTCAAAAATAATTTCCTCTCTGAAAATTTATAATATTATTGAAATTGTATTTTAAATGTGTATATGTTAAAACCCGTGAAATATAAAGAAAGTATGAATTATTTTGGTATTGCTTTCCGAAAATAAAAATACTAAAACTACAGTAATGACCCCCTTACCTACACAGCCTATACTGGCGTTGTTTGGTTTAATAAACTTAAAGAAACAAAGATTAAAGAAAAAAAACAAATGAAAATTAATGGAACTAATTGTATTCTCTTATTTAATGATATAAAAATATAGATATAAAATGACATAAATGTTTTGATTAGAAATAAATGTAATTTTGCTCTTCAAATATGATAATATTTTTCTTTTGTTTTAAATTTATAAAGTAAAACTTATAATAATGTTAGGAAGTATGATATCTTAAGTACTAAGTTCTTACTAATGTGGATTTATGTTGTTAATTTATGAGAAATTAATATAAAAAATATAATGAAAGATAATTTTGTCAATATTATATTTACATTTAACATTATTTTTTTTAATATATATATATATTAGTTATAAAGATAATCATAATCAATATAAAATATTAGCTTTTTTTTTCAATTAGTTATTTGTTCTTAAAAATAGATTTGAGATAAAATTGTATAAAATATATAATTGTTTGTATATATAATTAATGATGAAATTATTTGAGATGATTGTTTAAGATGAATTTGTTTTTAAAAAAAGTTTGTGAGTGATGTTATATATGTGATTAACATTTTAAATATTTTTTAATTAATGAAATTATAAGATTAAAATTTACTTTTGAAAATAATTGAAAATATGATATGATTAATTTGTTGGGTTTTATTGATAAATTATTATTATAAGATTATCAATTAATTTAAAAATAAAATTAAAATGAAATTATTATTTTATAAAATTATTTTAATTATTATTATTATAATAATAATAATTAATATACTTAACACTGTTAGGTGCAGGATTCGCTACATGACTACTATTCACAGGATTTAAAATTAGAAGATAATGGTTTTAAAATTAGAAGATAATGGAGTAAAATGACTCCGGTCCGTCTGAGTTTTCATTATACTTGACTGAGAAACGTTTTTCCCAAAATCCTCACCTTTCAATCCCTCGTTGATATCTTCAGCTTTCAATTCCTCGTTTTCTTTGCATATCAACTGATCCGAATAAGGTTACACTCTTAAATCCATTCAAGTGAACAATATCCATCCAAATGCAAATACAATGTTAATCTTTCTTTGAATCTTATATTACGAAAGCTTCTCTACACCCTATGATTCAATTTATTTCCCTCTTCATTTGTTGTCTCCTTCTGATATTGTCATTGAACTACAACACTTTTCTAACAAATCTTCTACACTTCTATTTAGTATCACTCTGTCATCTTTTTCAATGTGCTCTTTCACTTCACTTTATATTATTACGTGAGAAAAACGTCTCTCTTCTCGTGTCTCAACCATTTCCTCCATGTCTCAATCATGTCCTTTCTTACTTCCAAGTTATTTACATGAATTTGTTATTTTATTATTGATTTAATTCATTCTTATCGTATTATCTATTTAATTCAATCATATATTAAATCAGCTTAGGCTAAACTTAGATATTATTCAAATTTTATTATTTAGAGGTTATGAGTAAAAGTTAACTCGTGATGAGGTTTAGAACCCTTTAATTAGTATATACTAAAGTTAGGTATTTTATTTGGTTAAAACTTATTTTTGGTTTCTAACCTGTATAATAGAAAAATAATCTAGTAGGCGTTCCATTTTTTTAGACAAGTTAAGAAAAGATGTAAAAGTTCTCATTATTTTTTTTATTGTCATACAACCAAAAAAAATAAAAAATACTTCAACCCTCTTTTATATTTGAAAAGTATCAAATAATTATACCCAAACCATAAGTTCCTTAAAATAGTGTTTATCTCGTTTAATATGTTATCAATTTTAGAGTTTTATATTTTTATTCCGATTTTATTTTTGAAACCTCTCCTTACGTTAAAAGAAAAAGCAATTATCCTAACCTTAATTTTTAAGTAATTGAAAATATTTAAGCTTGCCAAAAAAAATAAAAAATGCGAATAAAATATCCCCTCCTTTTTACAGTATTTGTTTTTCTCATATTTTTTTCATATTTAGCAGGAGAATGGTAGTTTTGGTTGGAGTGTGAGCGGTTTAAATTTACAGGTATAGGGAGATATTTAGTTCACTTTATAAGTGAGCGCACCGGCAAGGTAATTGATTAGGAGCCTCAATCTGAGGAAGTGGTTATGGTTTGTGTGTCTACAATTATTTGTTGAGGTTGTCTGTGTGTGTTTGAAGAGAGAGGTTTGGTTTGTCTGGTGGAAACTGGAAACTGTTGTTGTGTCCGGTTTGGAACCGTCAATGATATTAAGCGTTTGGGAGGCAACGTCATGGGCCACACTGCCAGCTATATCGCATTGCAATAACTTGTTTCCATCTGCAATTTTTTTAATAATAATAATAATAATATAAAGCAGGTACAAATTTCTTAATAATTTTTAATATACATCTTTTTTTTGTAATTTTATCTCTTTTGTTATAATATCTTTTTTATTTTTAATATCTTGTTATCATGGTAACTCATGTTTTTATTTTTCTAATTGCGGAAAAGATACCGTGTTTTAAAAAATATTAATATTTTAGTGTTGTTTGGGATTTGCGTAGTAGAATAGTGTGATGATAAGTGAGACTGACACCCTCGTATTCATATCCCACGATTCCCGCTATCTATCGTAAAGCCTACTGCGCTCCTGTGCCCCCATGCGGCATCGTTTTGTTGTAGTATCGCCTTCATTCTCGATATTCGCAATCTCCTTTTTTCTTTTATATTTTAGTCTACCAAAGTTTCCTTTTCCACTTTTCTCCACTCCATTTACCAACATATAATGAAAGAATCTTATCAAATTTTTTGTATGGTCTATTTACTATAATTCACTCATTTATGTTACAGCCTACTTGTTACAGATTTTTGTTTAATATCAAGGTCTTCTATATAAAATTTTATTTTATATTTGTATTTTTAGTAATTTATTTTTCCTTTCTATATCTTAAAAATTGGGTAATTAATCTTTTAACTTTTTTAATATATAAATTTAGTTACTCTATCACCTTTAAATATTAAATTTAATTATAAAAACAAATATGTTTTTAAAAATTTTAAAAGTAAGACATCAAAAATATTTTCCCTTTTTATTTGTGTTCCAAAATTTTAATAACTAAAAAAATTATTAAAATATTTGTTGTATCCTTAAGATCTCTTTAATTTTAAGAATTTTCACTGTATTATACAAACATGCTTTAAAATTACTTTTTTTTTTGGTAAGCTACATGTTTTAATATTTAAGACCTTCATTGAAATCTTTAGATTGGAGATATTTAAAACTTGTATTTTTTAGGTCATTTTTTTATTAATAGAGTATTATTTTTTATATTTTTAGAATATTAACAAACTCGAAGATATTTGTTGCTCTAAGTCAAAAGTTTTGTTGTCAACATTTTATATTGTGGTGGATGAAAGATGCAATCTGATGCAGGGGATCAAAACCCCGAATATACAATCATTGCTTAAAGAAGAGGGGCCATCATAGAGACCATCGAACTAAAACGGTGGATATTAAAATGAAGATATCATGTTTGATACGTCATACATGTTAGTGGGTGTGGAGCTAATTATAGGCGCATGGCCAAAGAAAACAAAAATAAAGACCAACCCAGAATTTGGGTTATAAAGTAAAAATACACATTAATTGCTATCCTTAATATAGTTCATAAAATTGACATTGGCTAAAGTCTGTGCAGGATGAAGTGAAAATGGAAGGTTCAGTTGTAGAATACAAGAAAATGCTGATATTAACTCATAAAACCCACGGTTTTTGAAACATTTAAAAGTACTAAATTTAAATTGGAAAAAAAATATTTATGTAATAAACATTTTTAGTACGTGTATTCAATATGTTAAATGTATGAAAATGGATCCGAGAATTATTTTTTATGAAACTGTTAAAGAAACATTTGGAATGCAGAAAGTAGAGACATCATGGTCCTCCAATAATATGAGTCTTTTGTCAAAGGGTGGAGCCCAGTGTCCCCTGCCTTAGGTGGTGTGGTTTGGTGGAGGGTCACCATCCTTTCAATTCTGGGAGCTTAGTTGGTCATTATTCAGTTTTATCTTAAACTGTTAACAGAACCACTACCCACATACACTAACAAAAAGTGGTCATAAGAGAGTATGAAGGACAATATTCTAAGTTCGAATATTATGATTACCATGGCTGTTCTTTTGGAAACCAACCATATCCAAACTCTTCTAAAATATGACCATCTTGTTAAGTTTCGACCTGTTTAGTTTCTTCAAACTTACAATCAATGAACTAAGTACTAACTCAATTCAACTTCACATCCGAAGTTTGAACTTCTGTTTTTCCCCTTTAATCGCTCTAACGTATCCACATTTCGCAGTTAACAGAATATTCATTTGGGCGCCGACAAGTTCTTCGAGTATAGATGATTACCAAATGTCACATTAATATTTCCTCTTATTATGTTATCAATGTGATATGAAGTAAATACAAGATGTTGTCGTTGATTGGACGTTGTCCTAGCTAACTATTGATATTTTAATTAGTCACGAAATTACAATTGGAGATATATTATTTTTTATTTTAAAATAAATTGATTTAGTTAAAGAATGATTAATTTGTTGTCAAATTAAAATCTAAATTATCTCTTATGAATGTAAAAAATGTAGAAAAATTTCCTGCTTCTCTTAAGTTGGACTCTCTTAATTTTATTTTATAAAAAATGTAAAATATTCCCTGGTTCTGTTAATTTGGACTCTCTTAATTTTATTTTTAATGCAACGCGCACATCTTAAAAAAAAGTTTATTATCAATTTTTAGGATAAATTAATACAATTTCATTCAAACAACTTTGTTTAGTACGTGGCTTGGAAAATTACTAAAAAAATTATTGCTTTTGTTAGGCTGGAAGAATTTTATAGAATAGAAGTATATAATTAAAATGATATTTAAATATTTTAATATTTAAGTGAAAGGTGTTGGATTAATTAATCCTTGTGGACATTCATAAATTAAAATGATTGATCCAAATTTATTAAAGTATTATTATGGATTATGGAATGTGAATATTATGTGATATGGACAGACTGATAATAGGTGGGCTTAGTCCTATGTTAATTATATTAATAAAGAAGCGTCCCTACGGTTAACCAGATATTAGTTTTTCTCTACCTTATTAAAGAGAAAAATAGAGCAGTATTTTGTACGTTGCCTAATTCTCCTGGTTGAACATTGTAAACACCCTTCTATACTCTTTTCTTCTCTGTTGTGTTTTCTCAAGGTCTGTTCTTACTCAATTGTATTAAGAAAAATTCAATCTTCTCTGATCCATAACTACAATGACATCATATTCAGTTTCAGGTAAGTATTTGATTTAATATTAAATGTATGATTGTAGTTGAAATACATTAATTAGAAGAATTTTATAGAATAGAAGTGTATAATTAAAATGATATTTAAATATTTTAATATTTACGTGAAAGGTTCATATATAGTTATTTATTATTTATGAAACTTAAACATTCTTAATACTTATTTAAATTTATAAAAGGATTTATTATAGTTGCATAATATAAAACTTAATATATAATATTAATCACTTAAAATGGCGTTTCTATTCTCTAATTTATTAAGATTATATTTACTATTTAACATTAAACAATTAAAGAATGAAATACTTATGTTTACATCTTCCGTGGTGAAAACAAAATATATATTAAACTCTAAAGTATTTATACTTCATATTGTTCAATATTTAATGTTTAAATGAAGATAGATTAAATATATAAATATGAGAACAGGAAAACAAAAACAAAAGTTTATCATAGTTAAAGATCATAAAAGACATAAAAAAAGGTCATTGTATGTAGGTGACCATGAATGCAATGCTCAACCGACTTGCTCGACTGAATAATCATTGGAATAATGGATTACTCTGTCCAATTATATGGCAAAATTATTGAAGAACAAATTTCTCTTAACACAAGTGACGTGAAAAAAAACATTCATCCTCCAATACAAGTTTTTTTCATGAAAATGTTTTATAATTTAAAATATTATTTTATGTAAATATTATAAAGATTAACTACTGAAAATTAAAGAGTTCCGTGTATTTGAGAAATTATTTTCAGTTCTGAGAAACTCATATCTATATCATTGACATTGAAATACTATTTTTTATTTATAAATAGCTTTTTATGAAAAACTCTCATCAGAATTTTTTTTATTAGTTTTCTACTTATTGACAAGTAATGTAAGGTCTAATTCTAAATGCCTTTTACTTAGTACACACCTCCTCCTTTTGGTCTCGTGGGACCATATCATTTCCCATATAATTCTTAGTTTCCTTTTTTTGTATATACATATTCTTCGGCTTAATATTCTTCATTTGATAATGACTACTAACTGTTAACTTGTTCCTTCTTTATATTCATTACCCACCTTTCTTCCTCTCATATCCGTCACCATGTTTGGCACACTCATATTCTGTAAAGCATGTTTGTTTATCATTAATGACTATTTATTACAAGTATTTATTTTTTCCAAGTTATTATGTGAATCATCACGTACATCAAATTTTAACTTACTTACACACTTTAAACGTGTCAAAGTTTAGAACAGACTGATCAGGTATCGATCAGTTCTTAATTCAGTAACTTTTTTAGATTCGATATTCTTTATAAAAATTCTAAATTCAACATCTGAACTGATACCTGTTTCTTTTTCATAACTTGTCGTTTTTCCTAAATTTAACATTTTCTTTTATATCATGCTTCATCGGCAATCCATGCATGTTAGTTCCAATAATAACATTAAATTATATTTATTGTTATCGAAATATACATACATTTATTTTACATAAAATATATTGTGTTAATTAATATGCCATTAATGTTTTTGTTTAATTCAGGGAATTTTTTTATAAGTGGAAACCGTTCGCTATAAAATAATATTTTTCGTGAACTTATTAATTAAAAACCGTAAAAACTATTCTTCTACGTTAATAATGTAAATATGAAATTATAAAATTTACATAGAACTATCCTTATCACTATATATATTAGCAGTAGTACTTGTACGGATACTTAATGTTATAATAAACCACGTTAAAATAATACAAAATTATTAAGATTGTTTTTATATATATATATATATATATATATATATATATATTTGTATAATTTAGAAAAATTACTATAACATCTACTTAAAACACTTCATACTACAATGTCGGTTTAACACTATTGTAGCGTGTCTGTACATCAGTATCATAATCATTTTTGTTGTAATTATTATTATTATTATTATTATTATTATTATTATTATTATTATTATTATTATTACATGTATAATCTAAAGAAGAAGAGTAATAGAAATTTCACATAAATTTAAATATTGTGACTTATATTAGGAGTTCAAAGTTTTAAACCACAAACACTTGAATTCAGCAAAACTTAAGCATATTTGCTCATTCACAATGTCAAAATTAAATACTACAATGAGTCCTTATACTTGTTCTAGATGATTTAATCAATCTAAAGTGTTGAGTTTTAAACCAATATCAAATTGATAATAGGAATTACAAATAATAATATATGCCAAATAGTAATTTCAAAAATTTATGTACCATTACCAGTCGTAATTGACATTAACTAATATGAAAGATACTGGTTACATTATCTCAACTCAAATATTTAAGGTTATTACATTCACATCTCATTTTTTTCCTGTGTTATATATAAATGCTAAAAATACATGTACAACTCTCATTAGATATAAATATATGGATTCGCCCACTATTCACAGTGCACATACAATTACATTAAAAAATAAAATTGAATGCATTGTCATGTCCACAATAATAAACCTGTTTGAAAACTTTTGATGTAGTTGTGAAATGTAACAAGAAGAGGTCGTATGAAGATATATAAATTTCTCTTACACATTTTTTAGAATTGAAATTGCAAATAGTACATTGGAACATAATTTAGATTTTTGACTAAACGAGATGCATCATAAATTCAAGAACTCAACATATATACGCCCTTCCATTGAGAAACAAAACACTTGTTCAAAGTTTTATTATTATGTCTTACAAATGTGCACAAATGATACACATACAATCTATATTGAAACAAAACCAGAAAAAAAAATAATTTGCATTATTTTCACATTATTATTACATCATCAAATTCAATGTCTGGTACATGGTTTATGTAAAAGTAATGTTGAGTAAAATAAATTAATAAATTCTAATCCATCTTATATTTAGAATAATTTTCATTTGGTAGTTTAAAAATGAATTTGGCTAAAACTTTAAGCATAGATGTCAAAACGAAGCCAGCCAATATATTTTTTACAATTTTGTTATTTTTATGCGTGTGTCTATATATACATGTTTTAAAATCACACTTAAGTTAATTATGTAAATGTTTTCTAAGTCTCTATTTGATCAATTAATGAATTTAATTGAACAAACAACATTAATATTTTTAGAAGTTAAATTATTCCATTATAATTAAAAATTAAAATTTATTTTATAGGTGTTATGGACTTAAATTGCAATACTAATGCATATTTGTATTTTTCAATTAATACAATGCAAACACAGAAGTCAGTTTTTATACTAATTTCTTCATTTTAATCTAAAAGATGGGTTCATAGGCCATGGCGAGTAGGACTAAAATATTATTCCATTCCACCAAATTATTGTACCTTCGTCATCTCGTCGGGCATTTTCATAAAATTTCAAATTCCAAAAATATCCTTATTTAAATAACAAAAAAAATATGTGTTTTCTCTTAACACAGTGTAATTTGTAATCAGAAGTCACCTTTATCTAATTTACATTTAAAAAAAATTGTAAACTAAATGGTCAGTGGGTGGACATCATCCCGTTTGCAATTTTGTAAACCAGACCCATTAGGCATCGAGTTTACAATTTTTTTTTAAAATGTAAATGACGTCCAGTTTAAAAACAAAAAATAATGTCTCTGCAAGTTGAATTAATGTTGTAATGACTTGGGGTGTGTGACTGAGGTTTTAGAATTTAGTGAGAAAAATGCAGAGATTCTTTATTGCCTTAACTAAATTAATTTAGTTTTATTTTAATTAAATTCAAAATGAAACTCAATCAACAAGAAAGAATAGTGAGGGTGCAGAGAAAGTGAAATATTCTTCATTTGAAATGGGTGCATAATAGCAAATACACTTTATTTTAAATGGGTGCAAAGTAGGAAAGACTTTTCATTTGAAATGTTATTGAAAAATGAGGAGATGAGTGATCCTGCAGGCAAAGTAAAAGACTCTTCATTTGAAATTGGTGTAAAGTAGCAAGACTATTCATTTGAAATGTTATTGAAAAATTATGAGACGAGTAAATGTGAAGGAGGAGTGAGTGTGTAGGCAAAGTAAATGATTCTTTATTTGAAATAGGTGCAGTAGCAAAGACTCTTCATTTAAAATGTTATTGGAAAATGAGAAGAGGAGTAATTGTGAAGGAGAAGTGAGCCTGTAGGCAAAATAAAAGAGACTCTTTATTTAAAATGGTTAGAGAGTAGCAACGACTCTTCATTTGAAATATTATTGGAAAATGAGGAGAGGAGTAAATGAGAAAGAGGAGTGAGTATGTAGGCAAAGTAAAAGACTATTTATTTGAAATGGGTGCAGAATAACAAATACTATTCATTTAAAATATTATTGAAAATGAGGAGAGAAATAGATGTGCAGTACAGTGAATTGGGTGATGATATGCATATTACATTAATTTTGAATAAAATTAGGTTTGAACATTAATCCAGAAAGATGAACAATTTAATACAATTAATATTATATAAAAAATTATGTATATAATGTAAACAAGATGACACCCATCCAATTTATATAATTTTTCAAAACTTGGTTTATATAATTTTTCAAAATTTTGTAAATTGGATGATACTCCATCCAATTTATATTTTTTTTTCATGAGTGAACAATATATAACAATAAATGATTAAAGAAATTATAGGAATGAAGGAAGAGACCAAGAAGAGAATCTAAATGAGAAACCAATTTAAGAATTGTTAATTAGGAAAATAGCAAGTGCTTTTACCCTTTTAAAATCAAGCACATTGACAAGAGCTTAAAAATATACAACTATGCCTTAAAAGTAGTAATTTAATTATTTATTTTGACGCATTGTATATCAATTGAATAAAGTAATATTGTATATTCTAAAATCTACGATCTCAAATATATGGGGTGCAATTTAAATTTATGCGGTACAAAATGCATAGCCCCATAAGATCTATGATATGAAAGCCCGATTAAGATTGTTATTTTAAAGCCCACTACGCAACAAATTGATCTAAGTCCACTACTAGACGCCTTCTTCCTGCACCTCAAACAATTAAATAATAAACCATCAAACAAATTCGTTAAAAGGTAAATGGAAAATAGTTGAGAGAATTATAAAATTTTTCTTAACAATGTAGTTTGTATGTGTTAGTAACTTCATTTCTATATAAAAAACCCTTTTGATCAATCGATAAGAATTATTTTTTTTTTTGAACGGGATAAGTATTAAAATAATCTAGTTAATTTAATTAGTAGCAACACATTCGTGAACAATTAGTATTTTTTTAAAATTATTAAGACTTATTGTCCAACCCTTTTCACCTAACAGCTTTGCACTTGAGTAATCAATTACATGTGGCTGACTAGTCATCTTTTAAAAAATTAAGAGAGAGAGAGAAATGACATATCTTGTTAATGAGAAATATTTATTATTTATAGACTAAAAAACCATAAATTAATTAATAATATTTAATAAAAATAATCAGTACATTTGTTTTGAAAAGGAACTTATAAATAATGATAAAGTCTTGGAAGAATTAAGGATAGAAGGAAAGCCACCTATTCTAATAATTTTACTCAAGTCACGAAAATGGTAGATAATAACGAGTAACAATAAAATATCTTTTCGTAAATAAAAATTATTAAAAACATAGTATTTTTTCACTTTTATATATATTTTTGTGTCAGAATAAATTAAGATTTGTTTACTTGTTAACTAGATTCTTGCATGGGCTAACGGCTAAATTGTAGTAATTATTTAGGACGCTGTTTTTCTTCCACCATACACACATAAATTCGTATTTTGTTTTTTTTCCATACTGTATCATCTAAAAGTCATTTTTTTTTAAATTGTACCAAAAATCATTTTCAATTTTTAGATTATATATTTTAAAAGTATTTTTATTTGAAAAAAACTTTTAAATTATTTAATATGAAAGTTATTTTTAACTTTTTGTATTACATAATTCGAATGTCTTATGAATTGTAGAGCTAAAAATGATATTTAGATTGTATAATTTATTTTTCTTTTTTAAATAACTGTATAATTTAAAAAAGTAAAATAGACGAAATGCACGGAGGTGGAGAAAGTAAAATCTCCTGTCTAGGGTTGCAAGATTTATGTATGATGTGAAAGCCCATTTAGAGTGTTATTTTAAAGCCCATTACGCTACAAATTGCTCTAAGCCCAACTACTGAAAGTAAAGCCCAACACAGGGATCGGTCCACACGAAATTCGGCTTAGCCGAACGTTGCGTCGATTCCTTATTAGGACAGCATCGAGACGTTTTGTCACCAATAAGGGGATTTTGAATTTGAAAAACTCCCGCTCCACTCTCCATATATATGCCACCTCTGTTTCTTTGAGAAAGAGCCGTTAACAGAACACAAAACTGCATCTAGAAGGAGAAGAAGAGACGAGAGAGAGAGAGAGAGAGAGGGAGAGAAATGGCGACCAACATTGGAATCATGGATGCGGCTTACTTCGTCGGTAGATCTGAGATTCTTTCTTGGATCAACTCGACTCTGCAACTCAGCCTCTCCAAAGTCGAAGAGGTTTATCTTCTCATCCAATTCTGTTTACACTTTGATTTCCTTGTCTTCCATAATTATTAGTTTACCTATTTCGTTCGGTCGTTAATTTTTCAGGCATGTTCCGGCGCCGTTCACTGCCAGCTTCTCGATGCGGCTCATCCTGGGATGGTGCCGATGCACAAAGTCAATTTCGACGCCAAGAACGAGTACGAGATGATTCAGAACTACAAGGTCCTTCAAGATGTCTTCAACAAACTCAAAATCACCAAGGTAACACTCTCCCTCTCTCCTCTTTCAGTCTCGTCTCTGTTTTGCTTTAATTTTGGACGATCATTAATTCAGTTACTGAATCGTTCGTCGTGTTTGTCAGCACATCGAGGTTAGCAAGCTCGTGAAGGGAAGGCCACTGGATAACCTCGAATTCATGCAATGGATGAAAAGATACTGCGATTCTGTCAATTCCGGACAGAACAAGTAATCCAATCTTAATTTGATTCTCATGCTTATATATTTATCTTTGCAATTCCTATTTAAATTCGCTGAAATTAGGTTTTAGCGTTGAATGGTTGCTTTGGATTGATAATTAGGGTTTAGGATTGAAATTCAAAACGTGATCAGGAGGAGAATCTTGTGAACTTTGGATTCTGTAGTGCAATGTTTTTGGTATTGTCGATATAAATTATTTGAATTAAAAATACTATTTGCTGAATGTTTGTAGTTATAATGCTTTGGAGAGGAGAGAGGCTTGTAGAGGAGGAAGAGAAGCGAGTAAGAAATCTGCAAACTCCCAAGCCTCTTCCAAGAGTTCTACATCGCAGAGACCTCAGTCTTCCCATAATTCTCGAAGAACCGAGGTTTCTAATGCAAACCCAACAAATCAGGCTGTTAAGGTCGCGAGAGCACCTACTGGAGGTGGCCCTGCCTATGAGGAAAAGGTTTTTCTGTTTTCACATCAAAAGAATTATCGAACGAATGATGAAAATACATTTCTCTAATGTTCAAGTTGATGCAGATAACGGAGTTGAAGTTGTCCATCGATAGTCTTGAGAAAGAACGGGACTTCTACTTTGCAAAACTGAGAGATATTGAGATACTGTGCCAGACTCCTGAGATAGAAAACTCACCGGTACTGTGTTTTCATTGTTCTTAGTTATTGACTGCTGAAACCCAATATCTGGTATTACTATTAGGTAATGATCATATGTGATTTTGATTGTTGTCTATGATGATTCAGATCGTTGGGGCGATTCAGAAGATATTATATGCTGCAGATGATGATGGAACGGCTGTGGCTGAAGCTCAAGCTATGCTTTCTGTTGGTCATAAGGAAATAGAGGGGTTGAGTCCAATCGCTGAGGTTTCGGAGGAGAAAAGCAGTTCAGAAACTCACAAGAGAAAGAATATTTCCAACATTGATTTTGATGCTGCTGGCATCGCATCGTTGTCTCCCAGACAGAGGCTTTCTGATGTTTCGGATGTTCACTGTAGCGGGTCACCTCTTATGACTTGTTAAGGAATTAGGGAGGGTCCTTTAGTTGTTAATTTCAATTAGCAACTTGTTCAACTGTTTTGGTTCGGTTTCATGTGTGAATTGACAGGGATATTATAATGAATGATTAGGGCTTCTAGGATACTTCTGTTATGAAGTTATATATATTTTGCCTTGTAGAATTTGCAGTTGTCATCAACAAATTGTTGTTTCTGATCCTAGTCAAGTAATTTCTGGCTTGTTAGCCCCTATTTCAGTTTCAGTTTTTTTTTTTCATTATTTTGTGACGATCAAATATCATTTTCAATTCGGGTCAAATTACATTCGTAATCAATTCCTGAATTATAGATAAGCTATCAAATAATCACCTCGCTGAACAAAAAATTGTTTTTGCGCTACGCTCCCTTCCAAATAATCGAATGGGAGGGCATTTGAAGCGGTGACATGTGGGGTGTGTAGTTATTTAGGCCCTTTTCCTCGGCCTTCGTTGTTCCGTAATATATGGACTTCATTTGCCTTTCTCGACTCTTAAAAGCCTAAATTCAATTACAAATCACCCCAGTGGAAGTGATATACTTTTTAATTTACTTGGTTAACATGAATGAACAAGCTAAGGTTAGTGGTATTTCCAGAACAATTTTTTTCTCCTGTCTCTTTCAGTTCTAATGATAAATGAATGAATCTGTATGAATTCTTCTGTCAGAATGAGGCTGTGAATACACAAAATTGCATGGAGAAAAAGGTTGAAAGTGTGGATTATCGATCTTCAGCAGGGCAAGGTCAAGAAATGAGGAACGTTGAGGTCATTCACCAGCCCCATACAACCAAAAACACCAGTGGCGGAATACTTGCTGGTGCTGCTGCTGCTGTCACAACCACTCTACAGTCCGCCAAGGATGCCGTGTCCAAAAAGTAAAGTAATTATAGAATGTCCTTGATCAATTTGTTTATCCAAGGAAATAGGTTTGGCAGTGTGTAAATTTATTCTTTTATTGCTATTGCAAAGTTGTCCTAGTCACGAAGACATGGACAAATTAGTGCCAATGTATTCAGTATTGTGTTCGAATTGATCCTATAAATCCCTGTTATAAGAATGCACATTAACAGAAACACGTTTTTTTAGAAAATCGAGTTTTGTTGCGTTTGCTTTGATAATTTCACCCTGGCTTTGATTTCACGCTGATGTAACTTCTGTACTGTGTCATCCCGAATCTCAATTGTGGATGGGACTGGAAAATTCATATCACAAGATCACTTCTGCATGGAGGGATAATCATAACTGGCTTTTTGTTACCCATGGTTTCAAATGGCACGCCCATCATCATTCACTTTATTCTTTCAGCTATCTACACTCGAATCCTATTCCAATTCCCTCTTTCTATTAGTGCGGTATTGATGCCTGGTGCTATTTTCTGGTCACATGGTTATATAATATACGAGCAACAGAGTAATTTGTAAGTTTGTTTCCTCTGCTTGTAAAAAAATACATCTTTTTGAGGTAGTACCTTCCTCTTCTTTCATCTCAGCTTGCAAAAACAAGAAAAAGTAAGAAAAAGAATTTCAAGGGTTTTACTTTGATTTTTGCTATGAAAAGAATTCTATCTCGATTTTGTTTTTCATTTTCCACGTTTTACTCTTAGGTTGTTTTTTCAGCCGAACTTTCGATTGAACCAGAGGCAACAATGGGTTTGACGGTGTCACGGCTAATGAGATTGTTTTATGCGAGGAAAGAAATGAGGATCCTCATGGTGGGTCTTGATGCAGCTGGGAAAACAACAATACTCTATAAACTTAAACTCGGAGAAATCGTCACTACAATACCTACAATAGGTTCATACTAGTCACCGTACTTTTTTTTCCATCCGTTCCTTAAATCTTCTGAATTCGTACCAGTAATGACATAACCATTTAAAAAATATGTACTTTTTTTATCTTTCAATTTTGATAATTTAAATATGTTACTGAGATATATGTTACTTAATTTTGATAATTTTATGAAGTTCCTGAGATATATGTTACTTAATTTTCATTCAGATAGATAGTTTTTTTAAAATATGAGTGACAAATGAAATGATTCAAACTGGGTATATATCTTGGATGGATTAGGGTTCAATGTGGAGACTGTTGAGTACAAAAATGTCAGCTTCACCGTCTGGGATGTTGGAGGGCAGGACAAGGTATTTGTGATTTGAAATCCTGCTCTTACAGGTTTTGTTTGCCAAAATATAATTTTTATGGGATCATTAGTATATGGTAACATTCCATGCACATGTTAAAAAAACTACTCTAATCCAATTATATTCCAAATCCTATGTAGATTCGACCATTGTGGAGACACTACTTTCAGAACACACAAGGTCTTATCTTTGTGGTGGACAGTAACGATAGAGAAAGAATTTTGGAAGCCAGAGACGAGTTGCATAGGATGCTAAGTGAGGTCAGTAATTTTTCATAGTCAAGTAAGACTTTGAACCATGGTTAAATTTTATCAAAAGTGTAATAATCTTCTTAACGATGAGCATTTCAGGATGAACTTCGCGATGCTACAGTTCTGGTGTTTGCCAATAAGCAAGACCTTCCTAATGCTTTAAGTGTTGCAGAAATCACAGATAAACTTGGTTTACATTCACTTCGCCTGCGTCGCTGGTATGTCACTTTTTAATTACAATGATTCATTATCAGAAACTAAGGCATAGATTTAAAACTTTAATCATGTAACAATCACATGCCCCTTATTATCCCTACACATAACAACTTCGTGATAATTAATAATGTTTAATTAATAACTTATTCTAGCTGTTGTTTTTTTTATTTGTTTATGAAGGTACATCCAACCAACCTGTGCCACATCTGGGCAAGGACTCTATGAAGGGCTAGATTGGTTATCCAGTCACATATCTAACAAGACAAGATGAACCACGCTTTGAGTGCGTTTCTGATCTTCCATGAATGCTCAGACTCTATTATAAATGTGTACTATAATGTATCGTTTGACTATAGGCATAAATGAGTTTTATTTGTTATTTGAACTTCGAACTACTTATAATATCAACCACTGTGATGACATAATTTGAAGAAAGTCCTGCCAGAGAAATATATAGATTCATAGTTTCGTAAAAGATGTAATATAAAATCATTGACGTGTTCTTGCCTAATGTATCTCTGTCACTATCTTCATAAAAAAACTTTAATATCAGCGCATGATAGAAGGACATGTGCATTATTTATGCTTCAACGCTAGAGGGGCTCTTGCGTGATAGGGCATGCTAAAGATGCAATAAAGCATTCAATTCATGGTCTGTGTTCGTTAAACTTAAGCTTTTGTGGTCCCTGAAAAAGGTTTTAGTGAATGATTACTTTTTTAGCCTATTTCACGTAGTGAAACTTACAATATAAGCTCTGATGTGAAAAGTATGTTAACTTAAACTATTTATTCAGACATTATTAGATTGTGATAATTTTGGCCTTTACATAATATATCTATAACAGACTAATATTAGGAATAAGATATTACTGGCTTTGAAATTTCAATTTATAATTTTGAATGAAACTTCCAAACAGTTTAAATTCTATACTTTTTTGTTCATTTTAATGGTTAAGTGATTTATAGTGAAAATGGAATACTTGGATTTGTTAATAAGAAAAAAATTACAATATAAAACACTAAAAGAAATGAAGAAGAATTCAATATTAACAGAAAGATAGAAAGAAAAAAGATTTAAAGGATGAAAAGAAAAAGAATAGAAAGACAAGAAATGATTTATTGTTGGATTATAATATAAATTTAATATATATATATATATATATATATATATATATATATATATTTTATGATGTAGAGTAATTAATAAAGTTAAGAAAATATGAAGGTTGAAGATAGAAGATGGAAGAAAGAATCCATATATATTGTACAAATAATTTTGTGGGAAGACAAATATGAGACTCTTAATATGGATAAAATAAATATATCATGATAAAATGAAAAGAAAATAGAGAAAAAAAGATAAAGAAAGAGAAGTAAAGAAAGAGAGAAAAAAGAAAGAGAGAAAGAAAAAGAGAGAGAGAAAGAAAGAAATAAAGAAAGAAAGAGAGAGAGAAAAAGAGAAAGAGAGAGAAAAAATGAAAGAAAGAAAGAGAGAGAGAGAAAAAAGGAAGAGAGAAAGAAAGAGAGAGAGAAAAAGAAAGATAGAAAGAGAGGATGAAAGAAAGAAAGAAAAAAAAAGAAAGAAACAGAGAAAGAAAGAAAGAAATAAAGAAAGAAAAAAAGAAAAAAAGAGAGAGAAAAAGAAAGAAAGAAAGAGAGAAGGAAAGAAAGAAAAAGAGAGAGAAAGAAAGAAAGAGAGAGATAAAGAAATAAATAGAAAAAAAAAGAAAGAGGGAGAGAGAGAAAGAAAGAAAAAATGAGAAAAAGAAAGAGAGAAAAAAAGAAAGACAGAAAGAGAAAAAAAAAGAAAGATAGAAAGAGAAAAAGAAAGAAATAGAGAGAGAAAAAGAAAAATAGAAAGAAAGAGAGAGAGAATGAAAGAAAGAGAAAAAGAAAGAATGAAAGAAAGGAAAAATGAAAGAAAAAGAGAAAAAAAAAAGAATGAGAGAGAGAAAAATAAAGAAAGAGAAAGAGAAAGCTAAAGAAATAGAGAAAGATAAAAAAAAGACCAAGAAAGGATGAAAGAAATAGAGAAAGAAAAAAAAAGAAAAAGAGAAATAATGAAAAAAAAGAAAGAGAGAAGGAAAGAAATAAAGAGAGAGAGAAAGAAATAAATAGAGAAAAAAAGAAAGAGGGAGAAAGAGAAATAAAGAAAAAGAGAAAAAAAAGAAATAGAGAAAGAGAGAAAGAAACAGAAAGATAGAAAGAGAGAGAAAAAAATAAAAAGAGAAAAAGAAAGATAGAAAGAACAAAAGATAGAGAGAGAAAAAGAAAAAAGAAAAAAAGAAAGAATGAGAGAGAGAGAGAAAAAGAAAGAGAGAAGAAAAGAAAGAAAAAAAAAGAAAGAAAAAAAAAGAAAGAAAGAAAGAAAAAGAGAAAGAAAAAAAAGAATGGAAGAAAGAAAGAAAAAGAGAGAAAAAGAAAAAGAGAGAATGAGAAAAAGAAATAAAGACCGAAAGAGAGAAAAAATGAAAGTAAGAGAAAGAAAAAAAGAGAGTAAGAAAGAAAAAGAATAAGAATGAATGAAAGAAAGAAAGAAAGAAAGAAAGAGAGAAAGAATGAAAGAAAGAGAGAAAGAAAAACAAAGAAAAAGAATGAAAGAGAGAGAAAGAAAGAAAGAGAAAAATAAAGAAAGAGAGAAAGAGAGAAAGAGAGAAAGAAAGAATTGAAGAAATGAAAAGAGAAAGAAAGAAGGAGAGGGAAAAAAAAAGAAAGAAAGAGAGAATGAGAGAGACAAAAAAAGAAAGAGAGAAGGAAAGAAAGAAAGAGAGAGAGAGAAAGAAATAAAGAAAAATTGAAAGAATGAAAAAAAGAGAGAAGGAAAGAAAGAGACAAAGAGAAAGAAAGAGGGAGATAAAGAAATAAAGAAAAATTGAAAGAATGAAAAAAAGAGAGAAGGAAAGAAAGAGATAAAGATAAAGAAAGAGGGAGAGAAAAAAAAAGAGAGAAATAGAGAATGAGAGAAAGAAAGAAAGAATGGAAAAGAGAGAAAAAGAATGAATGAAAGAAA
>Ga0099824_1001006_pt1 | contig 37820 bp, 17 predicted proteins | sample SiratrowhiteBW_FD_76837 | JGI IMG/M metagenome (GOLD analysis project Ga0099824, IMG submission 76837) | Root nodule microbial communities of legume samples collected from California, USA - Siratro white BW | ecosystem: Host-associated > Plants > Roots > Nodule | place: USA: California... | reverse complement strand
TTATCGACATTCATTTGTAATTGTCATAGATTATTATCTGTCTCAACAAGAACCTTATCGACATTCGTTCACATTTGAACAATTCAATACACATCAACGACAATCTATAATGGACGATAGAAGACAATCATTTGTATCCAACTCAATTGATTTCTTCTATAACTTGTTTGGAGCAGATCTAAATACACTACCTTCTACTAATGATTACATGCAATATATGCATCCAACACACTTTGACAATGAAGCAGGAAGTTCTTCGGCTACAATGCAAATGAATACAACACTCCCACAATTTGAATCCAATGTCGAACCACAACCACAATCATAACCACCACGTAACAGACATCGTCGCCACTGTAAAATCGGTCACCATTATGAAGACTAACATATCCTCATGTCGTTAAAGAGGTTGTTAACAAAAATTCAAGTTATTAATAAAAAATTCACTTACCCGTTCCAACATTATCCATGTGTCCAATACTTATTCAAAACAAAACTTTAAATTTTATAAAATCACCTTAATTTTACTAACAACGTTAACATAAATTTTCACATTTTATTTTTAGGTTTAATATAACTTTACTAATTGATTTTACTATTTAAAGTTATCTACTCCAATAATAACATTAATATTATTTATTTTTCAATAATAACATCAATAGAATTTATTTTTTATTTTTTCATTCTCATAAATAAATAACATTTTGAACTAAACATTTTTAATTATTTATTTTATATTTGTTTTCTAAATAGTTATTTATCTCTTCAATATATATATTTCCTATTTCTTTAAACACGATAAATTTTTTATTTTTTTTTATATTATAGATATTTTCTAACAAACTTAAAATACAAAATTTAATTATAATGTCAACATTATAACTTATAACTTTTCTTCCAATTTTAATTTTAATATAAAATATAGTTACAAAATTATTGTAATTTATTTTCTTTATAATTAATTGCTTTAAAATATATAAAAAGTTTTTTTTTCATATAAATTTAATGAGAATAAATAATTTTTCTCTTATATACTGTTTTATTTATTTCCTTCTCTCGTATAAATTAAAAATAAATAATACTCCTTCCAAATTTTAATTGTACTTTTAATAAGTTTTTATTAAAAAAACTTTTATCTATTTTAAATCTATAAATTAAACTACTTAAATTTTTATTTAACATTTTCAACTTCGCTTACTAAATTCATTTCAAATTTTTAATTTATCAATAACAATAAATATTCATAATATTTTAATATTTTTTATTATCTATAAATCGAGTTAACTTTAACTTTAAATAGTTTAATTTTTTTCTCATAAATAATTTTAAATTTATTCTTATCATTTTTAATTAAATTTTTAAAAATACTATTTATGTAATGAAAATTTGATTTTCAAAAAATTATTTTTTCATACTTTATAATAAACTATTTACAATATTTTTATTTATTTTCATACCTTTTAAATAGAAAAAGGCACATAAAGATTATAAATTTTTACTTTAAAGTAATATTTTTTATAAAATTTAAAAAGAAAATCAGAATTTGGTTTCTGAAAATTCTCTGATTGACTTTAAAATTGAAAGTTACAAATTTTCGCTTGAGATTTCGACCTCACAGCTGAATTTCTACTGTGTATAATAAAAAGTGTTATTTTAAGAAATAAAGATAAAAAAGTGTTATTTAAAAAATTAATTTTGAAAACAATATTACTGTGGTCTTATAATTGTCATGAAACATTTTAATTAGGTTAGATATTGTTTTTTTGGATACATAGATACTAAAAAAAAATGAGATGTACTAGTGTTATTATATTCTGTTCTAGTCTGATTTTTGCTCATTATCTAACATTTTGGTCTTTTAGTTTTGACATTTTTTGGGTCACTTAGTTTTAACATTTTTTTTTTCAAAATTTTGAGTGTATCAATTAAAGTTAATAACGTGAAAATTATAAGAGAAAATTTTTAGAATAATTAAAATGGAAGAAACTACAAAAGTAAATAAAAAACAAAAAAGAGAACTGAGAAATAAAAGAGGGAACTGCAACAAATTAGAAGCGAGAACAGATGTGAGAAAAACAAATAAATACATAAATAATATTACATTTTTAATTATTAATCACAGGACAAAATTAATTTAGATTTGCTCAGTTTTATTTTTATTTTTATTTTATGGTGTTCACAAGGAAAATTATTTATGAGCGCACGAGACAACACAACGCAAAGATGAATCACGCTGTCCGCGTGGCCAGATAAATATATGCAAATGGTTATATTTAAATATAAAAATCATTTGATTTTCAGAATTATTTAGTACAAAAAAAATTATTTATTTTTTTAAAATTTGAAATATGGCATAAAGATAAAAATGAACGTTGTATTGAGGATTCTAAATTAATTACTATTGTCCACCCTCAACACTGCAAACATCGACATAAGATTTCTTATAATATTATTATTATTATTATTATTTCTAAAACGAATATACATATATCAAAACCATTGTGAGCATAAATGTTTTTATCTAAATTTTAATTACTATAACAATTTTTATTGCGTAAAGATATAAACAAATAAAAAGTAAATATAGTTTTAATTTACATAAAATTAGTGAATTTGATTTTTGATTCTAACAAAGTTTTTTTAATTCTTATTAAATTTAAAATCACTGTTTTTAATTCAAATAAAATATGTAAATATTTATTTTAATTCCCATACAATATATTTTTTCATTTTTCAAAATTTCAAATAGCTATTTTATCTTTTAATATTCATTTTAAAATAAAAAAAATGCTTTAAAAATGTCTCCTACTTAAATCATATTAATAATAATAATATATATTATTTTAAATGGCCTATTTATCTTTCATTGAATAAATAAATAGTTAACTAATATTAAAGATAATAGTAGTAACTAAAACATTCTTGAGTCATGAAAACAAGATTGGGACAAAACAAAGTTAAACAGCAGAAATCTTTTTGGACAGCAGAAACAAACAAACAGTAAATAACCAAGTAACACAAAAACTACACAAACAAGTTATCGCTGAAATAAAACATGTTCTGATTCTCGTACCAATCTCATTTCTGGTACTAACACCGAAGTGAGATCCACACTTCTGTTCTTCTCTTTCACACACTCAAACCAAATGAAGTCTCTATGGTCCATGGATTTTCTCAAAACCTCTTCATTTGTTAGAGTAACTGCCCTCACACTCTTCTCTGTCACCCTCTTTCTCTTCCTCTTCACGCATTTCTCCCCCACCTCTTACTCTTCCTTCGCCTTCTCCTCTTCCGCCGCCGTCGATGCACCCCAGCTGGAGCAGCCACCAGCTTCTCCTCCTCCTCCTCCTCCTCCTGCACCTACTCCACAGAGTTCGCCGGCGATGGCGCCTCATCTGCCGGGGCCGAAAGTGCTTAGTGAGCCGCAGTTACTGCCGGTGGAGCGGATGGGGGTGTTGGACGGGAACGGCGTGATGACGGAGGATTTCAGAGTGGGGGAGTTGGATCCGGGTTTCGAGGAGGAATTGCGAAATGGCAGCGGTTTTGTAAAGGAGAGTGGTGGTGGTGTGAGGGAGAAAGTGGAGAAGTATAAGGTGTGTGATGTGAGAATGGTGGATTATGTGCCGTGTTTGGATAACGAGGAAGCGATGAAGGAGTTGGAAGGGAGTGTGAGAGGGGAGAAGTACGAGCGGCATTGCCCCCGAGAAGGGATGGGCCTCAACTGTCTAGTGCCGCCGCCCGAGGGTTACCGGAGGCCCGTACTTTGGCCCAAAAGCAGAGACGAGGTACTTGCTCTGTAAGTTTTTGTTTCTTTGTGAAAGGTTTTTTTTTTTTTGTCTTCTTTCATTGGGTTTTTGGTCAGATGCATTTGGGTTTTAGTGAGTAGTGATTTTGATGAAATGACTGAACGCTTTTTTGCATGGATGGTCATTGGCCTGGGACAGCTCGCGAACATGTTTAGTTTTTGTTTTATGTGAAAGGTTGTTTTGTCTAGTGTCCTTGGTGAATTTGAGGAGGGGTGTTTGGTTGTAGTTTTGGTGAGTGGGGATTTTGAAAGGGTGGCACATGGATGGCCTTGTCCAAGTACAGGTCGCCAACATGTTCAGTTTTTGTTTCATGTGAAAGGTTGTTTTGTCTTCCCTAGGTGGTGGTGAATTTGAGGAAGGGTGTGTTTGGATGTCGTTTTGGTGAGCTTTGAAAGAGTTAATTGGTTAGCACGCTGGGCATGGATGGCCATTGAGAACTTGTGAACACATTCTAGGATAATATGTATTTTGTTCAAGGAGAATGTGAGGTGCTAACCTATAAGGGTACGAGTTAAGGATAAAGGTGGAAGGTTTTCGTGGGAAAGTATTACCAGTGCACCCCTCTAAGTGATTTTCTATGTAAAAAATAGAATGTATTTAATAATTGTTTAACCAATGAACTTAATAGTGCGAGCCTTTTATGAAATGAAAAAATACTTGATTTTTGTTGAGATACTTATTGTGTTTTAACGAGAAGCTAAAATGAATGAGCAGGAGATGAACAGTAATTAATTGGTGGCAGGAGATAGAAATTTAACTGGTAGGGATCGTGGAATTTGCATTCTTTTTAATCTGAATCTTCATCACCAGGATAATCTAGAAAAGAAAATTTTTCATCTGGAGTCTTAAGCACCAATAAGAAGAATGTATTAAATGACTTTTAGTCATGTGAAGTGTGAGAGAGGGAGACTAAGGACTTTGGAAGAAATTGTTATGAGTAATCTTACGGTAAATAATATTCCTAAGAATTTGGTTTTTAACTGAGTCCATTAGTAATGTGTGATCCATAGTAGGATAAGACTTTAGTTGTTAGTCTTTGGCATTTTCAGTGTTGATTTATGTCTTAATTAGATGCTGGGAGCTGAATCTAATGTTGTGGTGAAAATTTGCTGAATTTTTCTTAACCGTGAACTTTAAATTTTATATCATCTCACACTTTTCAATTGGTTTGAATTCGAAAGAAAGGGTTTGATAACTTATGTTTAATTACAGGTTTGGTTCAGTAATGTACCCCATACACGTTTGGTTGAGGATAAAGGTGGCCAAAATTGGATATCAATAAAGAATGATAAATTTGTTTTTCCTGGTGGTGGAACTCAATTTATACATGGTGCAGATAAATACCTGGATCAGATTTCTGAGGTTAGTCTCTTATTTAAATTTGTTCTAATATTTGTTGCTGACATATTGAGAGCATTTTGAAATTGAATGTGCAGATGGTTCCTGACATTTCATTTGGTAAAAATACCAGAGTTGCATTAGATGTTGGCTGTGGAGTGGCAAGTTTTGGTGCCTTTTTGATGCAACGTAATGTAACCACTCTCTCAATAGCTCCAAAAGATGTTCATGAAAATCAGATTCAATTTGCGCTTGAGCGAGGTGTGCCTGCCATGGCAGCAGTATTTGCTACGCACCGTTTGTTATTCCCAAGTCAGGCATTTGATCTCATCCATTGTTCAAGATGCAGAATTAATTGGACTCGTGATGGTACTTCCTCTCTATTTAAACCTTTGATCTCTCATTGTTCATCTCCTAACTATTCTATGCTTTTCTAAAGTTTATATGGAAAACATGTAGCACCTTGTGACTGAAACAATTATGGCTGAGAGATGCCAATGTTTAACAATTTACACAAGTATTTGAGCTACCATATGGAATGAATTGTTCTCAGAATAAGAAGTGTCCGAGGTTAAATATAGTGACTCAATGAACTTGAGAAAAAATATATAAAAGTTGAATCACAATTATGTTTAAAGACTTTTAGTTCTTTGTACTGATATTCTGTTTCTATATGGCTTTAATGGAGATGGAATTTTGCTTCTTGAGGCCAACAGGCTCCTGAGGGCAGGTGGCTACTTTGTCTGGGCAGCACAGCCTGTTTACAAACATGAAGAGGCCCTTCAAGAGCAATGGAAAGGTAGCTCAATAATTTCTGTGTTTATCTAACAGCAGTACTATTTTCAATTGGTAATGGGTTGATAGATACTTAAATGTTTAGGGTCAACTATTGTCTCACTCTATTCTTTCTGTAATACATACTATAACATGATATGGTATAAATGACCTAGATCTTCTTATATTGACATGAGATATTTAGTTTTAAACCCCCATGATCTTTGGACTTGACAGAAATGGAGAACCTGACAACTCGCATTTGTTGGGAACTTGTACGAAAGGAGGGTTATATTGCTATATGGCGGAAACCTATGAACAATAACTGCTACCTTAGTCGAGACATGGCTGTGCATCCTCCATTATGTGAGTCCAATGATGATCCAGATGATGTTTGGTATGACACCGTATATATCGTTTAATTTAGCCATATATCTCTCATTTGTTGTCTTCATTATTACTTGAACTGGAATGTAACGAATAAGAGTCAGAGATGTTAAAAGATTGATTGTCATCCGAAAACAGTTTCCTAAAGTTATAATGAAAAAAAGGTTTCAACTTTGGCCTGCTATATGGATTCATACTATAATAGTTTGACTTGTCAATTAGATGCATTTCGTTACAACCACAAAATATCAGTACTTATGATAGCCACAAAACAATCTGCAGGTATGTCAATCTTAAGGCTTGCATCACTCAGTTACCTAGTAATGGATTTGGAGCAAATGTTACAGGGTGGCCTTTGCGTCTCCATGAACCACCAAAAAGGCTCCAAAGCATCCAATTGGATGCCATTGTATCCAGAGATGAACTTTTGAGGGCTGATACAAAATATTGGTTTGAAATAATAGAAAGTTATGTACGGGCTTTCCGTTGGCAGGAGTATAACCTGAGAAATGTAATGGACATGAGGGCAGGATTTGGAGGGTATGAGAGTGTTGCTTTTCTTGTTTTCCTTATCTGATTTTTTGCTGCATTAGCCAGCTATTAGGTTTCTATAGAATGATTGTCTGACCTTGCTATTATCAGTGTTTGTATTATGACATTACTTTCACTCTGTAACTGCAGGGTTGCTGCTGCACTGCATGATCTCAATATTGACTGTTGGGTTATGAATGTTGTCCCTGTTAGTGGATTCAATACCTTGCCTGTTATATATGACCGTGGGCTAATAGGAGTTGTGCATGATTGGTACGTGATTTTTATCTGGGTGTTTATGCTTCTTCACAATTGATTTACGTTTTAGCAAGTGTATATTATGAAAGGTGATATGTGAATGTGCATAACAAGCAATTAATCACATACTGCCAGAATGAGATCTAAACTAGAAGAGATAAACGAATCTATAGCATTAGTTTCTTTGTTTATTCTACTTTTGAAACTAGTTGCCAAATATTTTCATATGTCTGTTTAGTTTCTTAATTTTTACTGAGTAGGAATTTCTTGCCTTGACAGGTGTGAACCATTTGACACCTACCCTAGAACATATGATATGCTGCATGCAGCAGGTCTTTTCTCTGTTGAAAAAAGGAGGTGTGTATCACAATATACTTCTTTGTCTATAGACACCTGCCATTATCAGTATTTGATAAAATAATTGTTTTTCAGGAAAAAGTGTAACATCTCAACCATTATGCTTGAGATGGATCGGATGCTAAGACCAGGAGGGCGTGTATATATACGTGACACCACATTTGTTATTGGTGAACTTGAAGAAATTGCAACTGCATTGGGATGGTCAAGTTCCCTAAATGATGTAGGAGAAGGTCCCTATTCAAGTTGGAAGATATTAAGGTCTGAGAAACCATTCTGAATTGCTCAATTGTGTCAGCAACATTTTTGAAGAAATGTTTGTTACACCATATATTGGCTAATGCAACCAGAACATGGTACTCCCCTTGAAATCTCATTCTGTCCCAGAAATGTGGCAAAACTAACCCCTTCCATGCAATTTTCTAAGAAAATTGTCTATGTGCCAAAAGTTGTAGTCTTCATACAGTGTTGAATCCCTATTAACGAGTTTTCTTCTAAACACTTCACACACAAAAAAAGAAGAATATTTTGCCTTGTATCAATCACTACAGTATTAGTCCATATGTTTAGGTGGTAATTTTGTGTAATTGATCCTTGTGTGATGTAAGCTCAAGTTATAGTGTAGACTAGACCAAATGCTTGAAAGTTGTTTATTATGCGACAATAAAGCTTCACCTGTAATATGCTCTGTTCCCTCCCTCCCACAAGCCATGGTTTGATAGTGTTTGCTGTTGTGACAGGATAATTAGTTTGTTAGAAACAATCTCTATACAGTATTATTGTATGTTTTATTCATTTATTGCAGATACAATGAGTTACTATTCTTTTAGCTCAATGATGTGTTGTTCCATCAACTAGGAATTAGTTGCATATCTTCTCAGTTTTCTGATAGTGGCTGAATGTTCGAAGTCATAAGCATATACTAATAACATTACTGTGTTTTGGCACACCTTATTGTTATTTTGTATTAAATGGAGATTTTTTTTTTTTACTCCACGTTTTAGTTTTATGTTTGGATTAACGGAAAAGATGAAATAAAGGAGAACAAAATGTTATAGAATTATATTTCACTATTTAATTGGTTTGGAATTGAAAGGAATTGAAATTGACTTTGACGGAATTAATTCAATTTCATACTTTTAATGTTTTTTTTTCCTTTCCCTCTTATTCGTGAGCTAGAATTCAATCAATGAAATTTCTAAATAAAGAAATGAATGAAATTTCTAAATAAAGAAATGGTAGCTTTCTCTTATTCAATTCTATTGATTTTACTAACAAATAAATTATCTTTATTTTAGTCAACTTTTCTAAGTTTTGTCATACCCTATTAAATTTTACACACCAAAAAAATTGACAAAATGTACAGACACTTGAAGTAGAAAAAGTGAAAAGTGATACGATGAAAGTGATAGATTACTCAATCTATGAATTGAGTTTGGCTCTATGTTAAAATTGATTTGAGAAATAAATTATAACATAGTTTTAATAAAATAATATTCTTTTAAAATTTATTATTTTAAAAATAGGTTGACCAATAAATCTAGCTTAAACTTATTGGGATGGTAAACTAAACAAGTTGAACAAAGAATGGTCTAAAACCATAATTTTATTTTTCTTGATTTGACTTGTTTAACGGATTTTTCAGTTTGTTCTACTATGTAAAACCTATTTTGTTACATTAATTATTTTCATGTCAAAACTCACTTGAGGGCTTTTATTTGTAGTGGTACTACACAATGACATTAGGTTAATAATTTAAACATTCTCTTATTTCAATGATAAACTTAATGCAACTTGAATTGGGTTTCACATACTATTTAAAAATTTAATACTTATTTTTGTTTATTTTTACTTTAAAGCAATAGCTCATTTGTTCTTTTTTATTTGAAACAATAAATATTGTAAAAAAACTATTGTAACTGTTATTTAAAATACAGCAAATTATGTTTATTGTCAATAATTTAATAACTATCATGATTTCATGTTGAACTATTCACGTATAGTTATTAAATGGGTCAATTTGACTAAGTTGGTAAGTCAAAAGTGAAAATGGTTTGGTTAGGACTCACCAGAAGTTTTCATAAGTCATATTTTCCTTGATCTAATATAACCTGTAGGTCGTTGAATCAGGCAAATTTGAATTGCTTCTTTTTTAAAAATTTGATATTAACGACAATGAGGTTTAAAAAGTTTATTGATATTTGAGGTTCTAGTTCACAATGAGGGAAAGTTTGTAAATATAGACAAAATCAACACAATCCAGTAACTCAAATAAATACGGTATTTTGAGGTATTAAGAATTCTTAAAGAAATGACTATGTTTCAATGGTGAAATTATGATATTACATAAATGGTTGTGTTTGGAATATTTTAAAATGTATTTTCTTGTTGTACATAATATTTCCAAACATAATATAGTAGAAAATTTATAAAATGTGATTGACCATGATAACGGACCAATACATGCTAATAGACTTATATAGTGTGTTTGGATGAGCATATAGAAAGATAACAAAGAAAGAAATGACTCGAATATCAAAAAATAAAAAATTAATTGATAATGAAAAACAAAAACAAAAATTAATGGATTCTTTCTTCGCATGTATGCAAAGATTTGTGCGGATTGAAGCATAAATATAATAAAATATTAATAAAAATAAAAGATATTAACAATATATTTATAAAATAATAATAATAATAATAATAATATAATTATTAAAATAAAATATTAATTTTAAAAGCAAAAATTAATAATAAAATAATAATAAAAGTAATAATAATAATAATAAAACTAAAAATTATTTTATCAATCATCCTAATTACATCTTTCACAAATTTTTATAAACTTTTTCGTTATTTTTCATTATCTTTTCCTTAATTAAAACATACATACTTTCCCCTTACTTTAATCTCAAATCCTCTCTTTTTCACTCATTCAAATTCATTCTCAAATCTAAACACACCCTAAAAGAGTGTGAAGAGTAGTGATGATGAGATTTAGATTGGACTTAATTATGGTCATTATGATGAAGAGGGAATGGGTATGTGGTGGCTAATGAGCCTATGGATTCAAATCAAAATTATCTTTTTGGAACCATGTGACTGAAATTTGTAATATGCTTGGAGCTATGATGGTTAATGAAAATAATAATGGTTTATCGAATGTGGGTTTAATTTATAAGGTCAAGTAAGGGTCTTTGAAAATGTGGGTTTAATTGATAGAGATAAACAATGTTCTTTGGAGGGTGACTGGGTTGGGCAAAGGTTTAGGAAAATCCTTGGGAGGAAAATATCAGGAGAATGTATCTCATGACATGTGAATGTTTCTAAAGATTATTTATGGTTAGAGGATCAAAATAAGGAATTATTAGATAAAGGATAATTATGCCAAGGTGATGTGAATGTTGATGAGCTGCTTGACGGAGAATTGGATGGTGTGGAAGGGAATGAAAATATAAAAAAGCAAAAGAGGTAGAAGGATACTTAAAACACCTATACAACTTTATGAACTATATTATATATTATAAGAAGGATCAATATGAAATAAAACTTTAACTCTATAAAGAGGGTTGAATAGAGCTTATAAAACATTTCAAAAAAATATTTTGCAATAAGCCTATTACACATTGTAGGGAGTTGAATGATAGTTTATAAAATAAGTTCAAAAAAGTTTAGAAAAAAAAATTATAAGACCACTACTGGCTATTTTACTTTATTACTAGAAAATGATAGTGAACATATTGTTTTCCTTTGTAACCAACAAAGTGTTGCATTAATGAAACTTGATTACAAATAATTATAGTTCACAATGAATACATAAAATTGTTTTTAGTTATATATTAATCCATCTTTAAATACACAAAGTCACTCCTTGTTATACAACAAAACTTTTTTGAGATATTATAAGGAAAGCTCTCTATGAGAGATATACGAATGATCACTCCTTGCTCTAAAGCCTAAATTTATAGTGGTAAAGGATTTACAAATAAAGATCATTCTGATTGTTTATTGAACACACTAAAACCTATAACACTTAAAATATTGAAAGAATATTTTGATAGCATGTTTACATGAGATGTAAATGTTCACTCATTCATTAGCTTTATATGATGAAGAAGTTTCCTTTTATGAACATCCTAAATCAAACAATTGTAGATTATGTGTTGTGGCTTATCCTTGTGCCAGTGTTTTTTCATAATCTTGCTTGCTTTGTGTTCATTATTGTATGTGGCATCAAATATCTTACGACAAAGGCTAAGTGGATTAAGTCACAACGAATCATGACACTTAGGTTGCTACACTATTAAGTAGAAAAAGTTAAACTATGACTATTGACTATAAGTCTTCCCTTAGTGGTAAGCACTCAATCCAATAATTTGTATAAAGAAAATATTTGTGTCTTACAGATGAAGTATGATCATGTTTTATGCTTTGTTGTTTTTAGCACTTAACCAAAATCATGGGTGTTGAACTTTTTTCTAACAAAGTTCAATGAGCTTGCTTTAAACTATACACAAACCTGGTTTATTTAAAAAGATGTTGGGGAAAATATGTATCCGCAAACTTTTGGTATATCTAACGAGTTTGTCAAGTGTGAATCGGCCTAAGATTGCTTCTATGCCAAATAGACATAGTTTAGTATTCGTTTAATGTTTGATAAAGAATTAACAAATAACCAAGGACTAAACAAAATGATGTAAACCTTATAAGGTCCAAAGGATCTTGATCAACTTAAGGAGATATGAAAAAGAAAAACTCCATGAATGAATGGCAAAAGCTTGCGGAAGCATGGATTTTCATAATTTAACATTCATGGACACTAAAGGAAAAACAAGAACAAGTAAATAAATGAAATTAAAACAATGGATTCAAACAATAAAATGGAGAAAAAAACATCCCACCTTAAAAGGAAATCAAAGGATAGATACATGGAGATTCGTCACTTGAGAAAACTTCTCAAGATAAGAAAAAAAAATAGAACGAAACTTTTGAGACTCTCAAATATGAACTCACAGAGAGAATTTTATTCAATATGCAAGAGTTTGTTTTACAAATGGATGATACTTTCCTAGGAGTCGAAAGAGACGAAATGAGTTAACTTTGCTAATCAAGAGTTAACTCTACTAAGCATAATTAGTACATGATAATCTCTTGAAATTAGGGAGTGTACATGAATAGTTCCTTAAATTTAGGTAAAGTAATGATGACTCTCCTAAGAGTCACATGTGAGGCGCCTACTTTGCTCTCCAAAGGACACTGGATGGCTTTTGAAAGCTTGAAAGGTCAAGTGGAAGAGTCAAACTACCCATGTGCACTTGAAAGTGACATGAGGTAGTTTAGAAGCTCTCCAAAAGACACTTCTAACTCCATGAGTTCATCTAATGTCTTCTCAAGTTCAAAATATCAAGTTCTTAAGTCTCTCAAGTTCATCTATACTAAGAAACTACCAATGTACATGTTTTCTTATCTCCTCTTCCATGGCTTGGAGTCTTCATTGGAATCTCTCCTCATGTGTCTTGTGTTTACTCTTGTTGTCTCTTCTTCTCTATCTTTAACAAGTTCTTCCTCATCCTTATTTATATCATCCTCCCCGTTTTGGAGGGAATTTGTCCATGAATTCGAAAACCATGCATTACATAAAGAAAGATCAGAGACATTGAAGTTATGACTCACACCATACTCCTTAGGGAGCTCTAATTGATATGCATTATTGTTTATTCTTTTTAGGACTTGAAAAGGTACAACTCCTCTATCTAAGAGCTTGGATTTTCTTTGATTTGGAAATATTTATTTGTCAAAGTAAACCCAAACCCAATCTCTAGGTTGGAAAACAACCCTTTTTATTCCCTTATTGGTGTTACTTGCATATTTTTCCACCTTTCTCTTTATCTCACTTTTGACTATGACGTGTTGTTCTTCTATAAAATTTACTTTTACATTTGCATCACTACACGTCATATCTTTTGGAGTAGGAAGGGAAAATATGTCAAGATGGGTTAAAGGATTAAACCCATAAATAATCTCAAAAGGTGAGTGGGAAGTAGTAGAATGGATTACTCTATTATATACAAACTCAATGTAAGGTACATGTGTTTCCCACTCTTTGAGAATTTTATAAAGCATGTATCTAGAAATTTGACTTAAAGTTCTATTAATCACTTCTATTTGGCAATCTATTTGAGGATGATAAGTAGTGGAGAAAAGAAGTGTCAGTACTAAAATACAACACCCTAAACATTTGCTTGAAAGTAGTATGTGCGTAAACAAAACATGCCTAGTGCTTGAAATACATGAAGTAAATGAATCTCACATACGCCAATTAGATGACAAATCCATATGTCTCATCTAACAGATGATGTAGCCAAATTCTACTTCAGCTAACAAGTTACTTAAAGATCACTCAGATGATAAGTATAGACCAAGACTTTAAGTTGACACACATGAAGAATATTCCAAAGCTTTTTAAGTATAAAGAAACAGAAAATGTTTTCAATGTCTATCCCAGGAAAATCCACGCCAAGCAACAACATTCAAAATTATCTTGGGATATGAGTTAAAGCTAAAATGACCATCAACATCTCTCACATGGCTAGCTCCAACTCAATTATCTATTCTGTACGGTGACCATTTTTAACCAATGTTTGGTGTAAAAGCATTTGTTATTGGGGAAGATAAGTATTGTTAGCCATTAAAAAAGAGAAGAGAGTTTAATGCTCCATGTCATGCATCTGATGTTTCTCAACATAAGAGCTCATCAAATAATAATATAAGAAGAAAGAAGACAACAGAAAAAGTTCAAAGCTACTCAATGGCCAGAAAAGAAAATGCAATGACTACATATGAAGCCCAGATACGAACACGGACACGTGAATACGGCTATATTGAAAATGACAGGACACGAGACACGACAATATATATATATATATGAATTTATTAAAATATAACTTATTTATATTATTATATAAAAGGTTATATTTAAATATTAATTTGAAAAAACGTAAATTAAAAAAAATATTATTCTAATTTAAAATTTAAATAAATAATAAATTTTTTAAAAATATATGATAAAATTATAAAAATATAATTACTAATATAATTTAATATATTTCTTAATATAATTAGTAATATATTTTTAATATAATTATTAATATAAATTATTATATTGATAATGATTATAAATTTTTTTAAATATATATTATATTATAATATTATTTTAATATTATAATATAATATTATTTAATTATAAATAAATAGTTAAAAATTAAAAAACTTTGCTTATTCTTCTTTTGTTTTGCATAGCATATGCTTCTTTTTCTTCAGCATGCAACTTTTCTTCTTCTTTATAGAGGTTTCTTTCAGCTTCTCTTTTTTCTATTTCTTCTTTTCACTTCCAGTCTTTCGGCTTCTCAGTTCCTCTGTCGTATCTTCTCCGTCTCTGTGCCGCTTTTCCGTTCAACAAAGGTGTTCTTTTCGCGCGTTCGACTATTGGGCCGCATCCGGACCCAACCTGTTGCGTCCAACATGGTGTCGTACACGCGTCCGTGGCGTGTCCGTGTCCGCTGCGCGTCGACACGAGGAAGCAACAGTAAACTGCTGTATCGGAGCTTCATAGATGACTACTTTTGTAAAGCCTACAAGAAGACATACTTCAAAGAAAAGAAAACAAAAAAGTAAGTCATTTTATAAGTGTTGAAACTTTGCTGAAATTTTTCTTGCCCTAAATCTTTGTAAGAACATTATTCCTGTTCATTCTTGCCTACTAGTAGAGAGAGCTCAAACTTTGTCTATGTTGAAATACATTATCCTCTCTATAGAGAAAAAATCAGTGATATGTTGATCACTCAGACCTTGTATTATTGTTAAGCTAGAAGTGACTAGTGTTAAGAATACTCAGTGTTAAGCCAAGAGTGACTATTGCCAACAATACTCCATGTTGAGTTAGGAGTAGCTAGTGTCAACAATACTCAGTGTTAGCCTAGAGTGACTTGATCAAAGGATACTCAGTTGTAATTTGCAACAGTAGACTGCTTAGTGAAACTTGACCTGCTAGTAAAAAATTGGAAGTATTCTTTGAGATCAAACGAACTAATATAAAAATACCAAGTATCTTTTCTTTCCTTAATCTTTTACATTGCATACTATACAACTATTTAACTAACTAAAGAAGGAAGAAAAAATAAAATAAAATAATCTTACAAAGATTTTTCAAATCTTTTATTTATATTTATATCGTCTGACAACACTTGAATTAACAAAAAGCTGCGAAAAGTTTCAGAACACAACTCAATCCTTTTTTCTTGTGTTATTTCTTGTTTTGCACAAGAAATTAAGTGCCTAATTTGTCCTGCAAGGGTCTTAATCTTTTACATTGCATACTATACAACTGTTAACTAACTAAAGAAGGAAGGAAAAAATAAAAATACGAAGATTTTTCCAATCTTTTTTTATACTTATACCGTCTAATAACACCTGAATAGACGAAATTAGCAAAAAATTGCGAAAAGTTTCAAAATACAACTCAATCCTCTTTTCTTATGTTATTTCTTCTTTTGCAAGAGAAGTTTAGTGTCTAACTTGTCCCACAAGGTCCTGTAAAAGTAACTAAGAAATTAGAGTATGAGTTAGATGTAATACTTTTAGGAAACACATATAGTCTAACCACTTCTTTAAAAAATAAGTTAGCAGTAAGACATGCATAGTCAACTTGGTAGCATGGAATAAAATGAGTCATTTTTCAAAATCTGTTCACAACCAGAAAGATGGAGTCATGTCAATTCCTTGATCTAAACAATCCAAGGACAAAATTGATTGAAATATTTTCAGAATGTTAGGAATTAGAAGGGGTGTGTACAAATCACAGGGTAAGACTTTAAACTTTATCCTTTTGCAAACATTGCATTTTTTAGAAAATTTTGAAATTTCTTTTTGTAAGTGAGGTCAATAAAAATTTTCTTTCAAAATTTCTAAAGTCTTAATAGCAAAATACTCCATAAGTTCACCTTCATGTGTTTTCTTTATGAGAAGTATTTTTAGAGATCCTCTACAAATACAAATGTTTATCTCTACAAAGAAATCCTTCACATGTGAAAATCCTTTCTAAGATCCTTTGGAACACTTTTGAAAAATCAAAGAATGTTCCTTAATGTGATTAAAATCTAAAATTTTTGTTAAACTATAAAGACTTATATTTTTTTGACTTTTTTTATGAAGTCATGAGTATCTCTTTGCCTTCTTTGCTTTTGGAATGTGGATTTTCATTGTCCTTTGCTTTTCTTATCACCATTTGATCTTTTCTCACTTATTTTGAAGTGAGAGATTTAAGGAAGTATGTCTTACCTTTTTTCTCAAATGTAAACTTGTGGTGTACTAAATATAAATTGTACAATTTTGCACTAAATCTGGATAATTATAGATTATAAAATTTGAAATGTTTCAATTGACCTATAAAATTGTACGATTTGCAATTACATTCTGAATTGTTCAAATTAAAAGTACTTTTAAATTGCATAATTTTAAAATAACTCAAAACCCAATTAGACTTCTACTTTGCTTGAATGTTAGAAAGAAAAAAATAAATACTTGAAGAACTTACCTAAAGGTGCAAACTAACTTCAACCTTCACCTTTATCAAAACCGATGTTAAAATAAGAGTTCACACAGACCAATCAATAAATGCTTTGAAGGTTAGATGAATTATAAAACCAAAATGACAAATCAAATATTAAAAAAATATATGAGGAAAATATTAAAATACACTTAGTGAAAGCTTTCTTAAATTTTTCATGGGTTCCCCAAAGCCCGAGCCCAAGCCCAACCAGAGCCATGTGGCTCTTCCAATTATTTTAATTTTTGTAAGGTAAAGACGGAGAAAAGAAATGACCGGGGAAAGAAAGAAAGAAAGACTGTTGTGTTTAAATAAAACAAGAAGGATAAGAGAGAAGCAACTTCTTCTTCTGTTACTGCTTCAATCTCTCAACAACAAGTTCACCTCTCTCTCTCTTTCTTTCTTCCAATTTGCGTTAGTTAAGCCAGTCGTTCAAATCCCATCACTGTAAGAGCTTCTTCTTCCTATTCAATTTTCCCTCGTTGTTTCCGTTTGGACTTTTAGTAATCACTTATTAAATGATGATAAATGAATAATAAAAGCTTTTGGGGTGCTTTGTTTTTCACTCTTTTTGGATATTTACTGAATTTTGTGGCATGGAAGCGGGTTGGTGTTTTGCTTGTGTTGGTTGTTTTTTAGCTTTTGTTTATGTTTATGCTGCATGTACCTACCTTTGTGGTTGAAGTTGAGGTGGCTGCTGTTGGTTTATTTGGGTTTTCAGGATGGAGTGTGTATTTTAACTTGCGGTGTGTGGGTGACTTTGGTGTTTGTGGTTTTCAGCGTTGTTGCTCTGGGAAGTTGGTGAGAGACAAATCTTGAAGAGTTTTGGATCTATTTCCTGGAAAACCCTAGTTTTCTGCTGTGAGTCTTTGGAAATTGGGATTCTGTGGAGATGGAAGCCGAGGATGGAACTAGCAATGGTGATAACATTGAATGGGCTGTGTTGGAGAGGAGGTCAGATTCTGAAGATGGAGATTACGGGGGTAGAGTTCAAGGTGGAAATAATGTTGCTGGAGGTGAAGAAGGTGAGGACTTGAAGGATGAAACTATGAATGATGGGGTTGTGGTTGAAGGTGAAGAAGTTCGGGGTTTGAAGAAGGAAGCTGTGGCTAGTACGGTGACAAGTAAAAGTGGGAATAGTATTGTTGAAAGTGAAGAAGTTCGGGGGTTAAAGCGTGAAGCTGTAAATAATGGGGTAACACACGAAGGAGGAAATGGTGTTGCTAATAGGAAGGAAGTTCGGGGTTTAAAGAATGGAACTGTAAATACTGGGTTAACAGTTGAGGGTGGTAATGGTGTTGCTGCAGGTGAAGAAAAAATTCAGGACTTGAAGAATGAAACTGGAAATAATGGAATGGTACTTGAAGGTGGAAATGGTGTTGCTGAAGGCAAAATTTGGGCCTTGAAGAATGATGTTGTAAATATCAGGGTCGAAGTTGCTGATGGGAATGGTGTTGCTGAAGGTGGAGAGGTTTTGGGCTCAAAGAAGGAAGTTATAAATAATGGAGTGGCAATTGCTGATGGGAATATTGTTGCTTACAATGGACAAGGTCTGGGCTCAAAGAATGAAGCTGTAAATAATGAGATGGTAATTGCTGATGGCAATGGTGTTACTGCAGTTGAAGGCGACCGCTTGAACAATGGAACTGTAGATAATGCAGTGATACTTGCAGATGGATTTGGTGTCGTAGAAGGGAAGTCTGGTGCAGTTGAATGTTTTCGAACGTATAAGAGGCGCAAGCATGTAAAATCTACTTCAGAATTTAAAGTTAAGGAGAACAGCAGAAAACATTTGGAAGCTGTAAGTCACCTGCTGGACCAGGTTTTCCCTACTGCTTTTGCAACATGTGTGCCTTTTATGGTTCTGTATATCTATTTTGTCATCACTCTGGACAAGATGTTTCATGTGTTATGTATGCCATTTATAAAATTGTTAGAGGTGTAGCTGCTAGATTGTTAAGTTTATGTTAAAAAGAGGTCAATCAGCTTGTAAGATGCAGATGTGCCTATAACTTGTAGTTATGGAATAATTTGCAAGTTTTGATATTCAAGGGTATCCCTATTCTATATGGATTGGGTTGGACTTGTAATTATAGATGTTTTAGTCAATTAGTTTAAAAAATGACTATGGAGAGATATTATCCTTCCTTGGTTATCTATGGCTGATTTACTCTGGCTATATTTGGGTGGATGCGGTGCAGTGATTGTTTCTTTAGCTGCTTCCTAAGGCATTTGTTCTAACCTAAGATATTAGGTTTTTGGTCTTTGATTTCTTGTAGTGGCTTCTAAATCTACGGTAGTGAGTATTTATAGAAGAAATATTGAATATGCTAATCTTTATGTTGCTGTGCTCCTTATTCTTAATTTGCCAATGCTTCAAAGATAAGGAGTTACTCAATAGGATCTGAGTTCAATAGGTATGCTAAATGGTAGTAAGAATAACCTAACTAATCCATCATGAGCTGCATTTGATTCAAGTTTAGGTATGTTACTGCTTGTTAAATTTGTGAATTTAAGAACAAAAATGATGAGGAGAACATCTTCACACGAAGAAATATGGGGATTTCTCGTATATTTTTTAGATATTGTGCAATGGAGCACCTATGCATAGTTAAAATTTTATTATGTCCAAAATGGAGTTATAACTTTGATCACTGTACTCAGAGTTCAGACACAAGGGACAAATGTATTTTGGTCCTGGATCGTAATTGACATTGTGATGGCAAAAGAGGACTAATTTGCAAAGTCAATGTTTGACATTGCCATTGTGCTAAGATCAAATCCTCTTGTATGTACACTGATGAATGACGAATAACTAATTATGAATGAAGAATAACTAATTATGTCGAAACTGTGTGTTTTTGAGACAATGCAGGTGTTTTATTTATATTGAAAAAAAGAATCAGTACAATAAATAGATGAGATTTGATATCCTCTAATAACAAAGATATGATACAGGAATAATAAAAATAGTTCCTAATAAAACATATATAATCTAGTTATTCTTCATTATATAAGATCAATTCCTTATATCTATAACTATTAACACTCCCCCTCAACTAGAGCATATAAGTTGTATGTGCCAAACTTGCTACAAATATAATTGATCCTTGGTCCTCTTAGAGACTTGGTGAATATGTTAGCCAACTATTCACTAGAGTTGACGAATCTAGTGGTGGTGTCTCCAAACTCCAATTTTTCTCTTTTGAAATATCAATCCACCTCAATATGTTTGGTCCTATCCTAGAAAGATAGGATTAGAGGCAATGTGTAATGTTGCCTTGTTGTCACATTCAAGGTGCATTTAAGAACTTTCTTCCAATTTGAGCTCTTTGAGGAGTTGCTTTTAGTCATATGAGCTCAGAAGTGACTAATGCAATTGCCCTATATTCTACTTCTACAGTGGATCTTACTGCAGCTTTGGTTTTTACCTTTCAGCGATATTAAATTACCTTCAACAAGAACACATTTGGTTTGCCAACTACAAGAGGAACCAATTCCCAAGTACTACCACTTTGAAGGGCAGACATCTTATCAATCATCACTTGTTGCAACTCTTGGTGAGATAAAGCTTCACTTGGAGACTTAAGATGCAAATAGAAGATAATAAGGATAAATAAGTATAATGTATGGTGGAAAAAGGATGATAATTCTGGTTTGTATAGTGGGGAGAAGGGTTATAGGTAGAATGTGTACCTTTTACCTTTTTGAATAGCAAGTGGCCAATCAGTTTAGAGTTCGGTACAAAAGATAGTGCCGGGGAAAGATCAGGCATGACCTCCACTCTATCATTATTTGTCAAAAGATGGATAGTAGGATTTCAATAGGCCATGGTCAACGTTGATATACTTGAAGAGGTGTTGGAGAAACATCTCGAGTTACAACAGAGTCATCTAGTGATGATGAAAGAAGATTGACGGTGGTGGGGAAGTGACTATATATGTCGTCATTGCAATGAGCATTTGTATAGTATGGAGTAGACATGTAACTATAAGGATTAGGAGAGAAACATCAATACCCATTTTGAGAGTGATGAAGACACATTTGAATGACCGAGGTGGAAATTTATTGAGTTTATGTACAAAACATGTGTTACCAAAAAGAAGTGGAGGAAGATTATGAATGAGGAAAAAGGACAGTGAGGTACTCGATCAATAAGGATGAATGTTGGCATTCCATTAATGAGATAACATATTGTAAGGAGAACATCCCCCAAAATTGTGAGGAAGATGAATGTGTGAAGAGGTGTTTGATTAGTTTCAATTAGGTGTCTGTTTTTGTGTTCAAATATTCCATTTTGTGGAGAAGTATGAGGGCATTAAGTTTGCTGAAGGATACCATTACATGCCATGCGTTGTTGGAATTTGTTAGACAAGTATTCATGAGTATTATCACTATGTAAAGCCCTTATGGATATACCAAATTGGGTTTCAATTTCATTAAAAAAAGTTTGAAATATATAAAACACTTATGATACATTCATTTACCAAATCCAAATACATCTAGAATAATATTAATAAAGGTAACAAAATGTTTAAAACTAGAAGGGGTAACAGGTACGAGAAGTATCCTAAATATTAGAGTGAACTAAAGAAAAAGGAGACAAAACTTGTTTATTAAGACTATAAGGGAAAGATTGACAAATATGTTTTCTGAACTGACATGACTCACAATTCAAAGTAGAAAATGTAGACTTGACACCATCTTTTGCAATGTTGTCAACTTGGGATGTGCAAATTTTGCATGAATCATCATTGGAGAGATTGTTGATGCATATACCGATGGTGGTGGAGAGAGATAGTAAAGGCTATGCAACTCAGATCTGACACCAATCCTAACATTATTTTAAGTGAAAGTAAGGATAATATCATGAGATTTGGTCAATTGGGTAACATGCAATGAATTAAATGGGCAATTAGGGACATAAAGAACAAATTCAATAATAGTAAGGGATGATAGGGGTTAGGTAGTACCAATGCTGCAAGCTCGTGTTTGTGAACCATTGAAAACAATTATAAAAGGAAAATTGGCAGCATTAGTAAAGGAGGAGAAGCGAGAATGATTACTAGATATGTGATCAGTTACACTAGAATCAATGACCCAAGGACTAGGGGAAGTAGATTGAGAGAGACAAGCAAATGTAGTACTAGTGAGTACCAATAACGTGTTGCGTACTATTTGATAAAGTCTTCAAATGTTTCTGGAGATAGATCAGCTGGTAGTGTAAGAGAAAAGGTGCCTTAGTAGTACATGCCTGGTCAATATTCTGTGAATGAGGAGTTTGCGATGCACCTTCCAACACTTATTAATTGTATGTCCAATGCAATGGCAATGTTCTCATTTTGGACGAATTTTAGAGTTACATACGTGAGAGCATCCAAAATTATTACTTTGTCAAATAAAGGTAGTGTTTTCCTTTGCAAATGAAGTATGGGAAAAGTAAGTCCGACCACCAAACGAGGATGCGTGGCTTGCATTAGCAGTTGGGTAGATTGGTGCGGCACAATCCTAACCATGTGCTCACTGGATAAAGAGGTCACTGAAACTTCTTCAAAAGCGGCACTGGAACAGTGAACACAAACCTAGGAGAAAAGGTTTTAAAGGAGAAAAACCCTTCGAAGAGAGTGGGTCTACTGGGCCAACACAATTTTGAAAAAGACTCTAGATACCATGTTAAATTGTAGGAAAGAGAAACATTGAGCTGAAACTGTGCATTTCTGAGACAACACGAGTACTTTATTTATATTGAGAAAAAAGAATCAACACAATAAATAGTGGAGATTTGATATACTCTATTGACAAAAATATGATATGGAAACAAATAAAAACGTTACTAATAATACATAAATAGTCTGGATATCTTGATTATTTAGGATCAGTTTCTTGTTTCTATAATTATAAATTTTCAAAATAATGTATATTGGACAATATATTTTACATTGAGTCTGGGATTTGTTGAGAAGAGCTCGATTCTGTTGAACTTTTGTTGTAGGAGCCTAGGAGCGCACTAATTTGCTTGATTTATGTAGGAATGATGTGATTTTAAATGCTTTTATTAATTATTGTAATTTAACATTCAAGGTTAAGGAGATAATGATCATCAATGTGTGTTTTAATACATTTAATTTGAGAGATGGGTAGGAAAAAAAAATACTGATTTCTTATTATTAGTAGAAACTTGCAATTTATAGAGTAAAATTGTTTATTTTTTGGGTGTGATAGAGGGTGCGGGAAGAAAGCGCGATAGATTCTTTTCCTTTTTGTTATCTTACATTATAATAATTTGTTTCATAGCAAGTAATTAGTCCAACCAGGGTGGTGAATTTTGTCAGCTCATTACTTTACTTGAATTACATTATTTTTTGACAGTTACTATTACAGTAGTATTGGTATTTAATGTGGGAATAGGAAGAAAGAAAATTTGGCTGTAATCAAGATTTGTGCCTCACTATTGCAACTGATGAATCTGGCCTTGGTCCAGACATGACTTCAAGCACACTAAATACACTTGGTTCTTTCTGCAAAGCTGCTTTTGAACTTTTCACACTAAATACTTGAATCTTTCTGAAGAAACTGTGATTTAGTTGTACGCAAGACTTAATTAGATTAGATTATTCACACGACCCTTGGGGGAATGTTGTACTACAGCATTTATATCATTCATTAGGCTATGATAATGGTGGCATGGAGTGGTGTATAAGGGAAGCACTTAGGATTCGTCCTAAAATTAGTTGTGCCATTACAATTACGGTTGGTCCTGCAGTTAGAAGTTCCCGTATCCTGTTTACATGACTTGTCCTAATTCACAATTGTTCCTTAAGTTTTACTTTCCTCGTATTTTTCTGCAGGAAACTTTTAAAATTGACTGTAATGGTCAAGAACACTCTTCAGAGCTAGAGTGTTTGCTTTATAGATTACAAAGTGAAGCTAATGGGCAAGAAAATGCTGCGCATGATGGGTTTTCTAGCGAGTCAGATGTCCATGGTGCAACTGAAAGGTGTCAGCGTGTGTTCTGCGATATCTTAGCCTCTGAGAAGTACAGTTTGTTATGTAAAATACTGCTTGAAAATTTTCAAGAAATGAAACCTGAAACTGTATTTGACTTTAGCCTGATAAACTCAAGGATGAAAGAGCAAGCTTATGAACAATCGCCTACACTTTTCTTATCTGATCTTCAACAGGTAATTTATAATAATAGCTTGACTCTTGTTACAGTTTTTACATAGCTATTATTTTGCTTGAGAAAGTTTGAAAAATTTAGATAACTGATTATGTGATTTACCTGGGTGCCATGATGATGGTGTGCTTGCTCTTTTCTTTTTGGTGAAAATCTTGCTGTTCAAAGATATCCTTTCATTGGGAACTAACGCAGAGAAAGAGTTCCTTGGTTGCCCTTTAAACATAGTTACAGTGTAATTAGTTTTAGATATATCAAATCATGTAGAAAACTCGACCAACATATATGAATATTTTTTGCACCCAATGTTTTGGATTTGATTGGCTCTTTTCTTCCTCAAAGATAGCCCTTTATTGGGAACTAACGCAGAGAAAGAGTTACTTGGTTGCCCTTTAAACAGAGTTACAGTGTAAAATTTAGAAAGTTAATTTTCCTCTTATTGTGAAAAAAAGAGAATTGTAATTGCAGGACCAAATTAAGTATTCAGTCAGGTTCTGGGTTGTTTTTGTCTTTGTTGTTTATGATTGAGCTTTAAAGCTACTTTGGTAGATAGGCATCTTATGTTTATTTTTTTCAAACTGGTTATGCTACAATATTGCTTGTTATTTAGTGAACTGTTGAATGGGCCAGGTTAAGTTCTCATGTCTTGCTTCAAGGACTAGTATCTAAAGAATAAGACGATTTTCACTGATTCATATTGTAATTGAGTGATATAATATATACAAGTGAAAAGGTATTAGAAGTTTCATTCATGATTTCCTGGTAGAGGTTTGGTGATCTTGAATTGGACTACTACTAGCTTGTTTGTTTTTAATTCTGTGATGTGATTATCCATGTCAAATTGGAAGCAGCCTGTTGTTTCTGCGTTTGTAGGCAAATAGATGTGGAAATGAGGTTACGCATTTTTTATACTCCGTTCCAAACATGCTGACAATTAATGGAGGTGGCAAACCTAACTAAATAAGGAAACAAATTAGGATCCCAAAAATATCATCTGATACAGTAATCAAGTATAATAATTCATATTAACCTGGTGTCCTTATCAGAACTTTCCATAATCTTTATTGCATGCCTAATCAAAACCATCCATAATCCTCATGTTCCCTAAGCTGGGAGTAGTTTTTTATCAATTCTAAGTTGGAATTTAAGTTTTCAAAGTTGACAACTGGTAAAGCCTTTGCGATCATATCAACAATTTGAAGGTTTGAAGGAGTATATTAGTGTTGTTCCTTCTTCAATCTTCTCCCTAATGAAGTGTATGTCAATCTCCACATGCTTGGTTTGTTGTAATAAACCTAAACCTAATTTGCACCCTACCATTGTTTGCCTTTTCCTTTTCCAATGTTAACATAATACTCCACACTTACGTTCAATAAACATAGGTGAGTTCTAGGATATGTTAGAGCAACTCTAGTGGGCAATTTTTCAAACAAGGAACTATTTCATTCACTCAGAATATCATCACTAGACCTGCTTTAGTGGGCAAAACAAGGAACTGGATCCTGTGCGAGAATCCTTTCCTACAATTACCAGATATACAATCTGATGCACTGGAGTCAATGAACCAAGGACCCAAGGAAGGAGATTGAAATAGACAAACAAAAAAGTTACCAGTGTGCTACCAAAGCAGTGTTTCTAGTGTTGAGTCTCACCATTTGGGAAGTCCTCATATGTTGTTGGAGTTCTATGAGGCTAGTCAATGTGTTCATTAGAGTTAAAGAGAGAAGAGAAAGAGAATGAGAGTGAAAAGAGATTAACATGAAGGGGAACCACTTTGAGTGTCCCTAATAAACAAAAGATGTTTAGGAGAGAGGTTTGGTAAGAACATCAATCCACCGTAGTTAGGCTGAGATATGTTGAAATAGACATTTGGACTAAATTTTTGCCAACAAAGAGAAGATCAATCATGTGCTTGGTTTGAGTATGAAGAACATGATTATTATCTAAGGCCACTACACTTCGATTACCACAAAGGAGGAACATGTGATAGGCCTAGTTCTTTGAGAGGAGTTTGAATCCATATAATTTCAGCAGTTGTTTGAGACCTGGCTACAGATACTTGTTTCTTAGACCACCAGGAGATGAGATTTGATCCAGGAAAAATGACAGCACCAGAGGTGGACCTGCGATCACTAGAATTGTAGCCCAATCTATCAGAGGTGGACCTGCGATCGCTAGAATTTGTAGCCCAATCTACATCACAAAAAGCTTGTAAGGAAAAAGGAGATGCAGTCATAGGAGTAAGATGAAGCCCATGTAAAATACTACCCATCATATTATTTGTACACCAGTGTAAAATACTATCTATCATACTACTTAAGATGAAGACCATGTAAATACTACCTATGATATCAAATTCGAATTCTAAAATGGTATGAGAGCATGCTTTGATCTGTTATTGGGCCACCTATCATATTATTCATGCACCACTGTTGAGCTGGGGGGCGGGGCGTGGTGTATTAGGAAAATTCAAGTCTCACACTGAGTGGCGATAAGGCCAAAATAGTGAGTTAGGGACAAACCTTAGTTTACAAGCTCGTTTTGTAAATGAGTTAGGCTGAAACCTAAATTTTTAGAATACACTACAGGCAGTGAGAAGGTTTATCCATGATTTCTTGGCGTACATTTGATACACCCAAATCAGATATAATCAGACCATCAAGAGCTAATTAATGAGGGCCGACAAACTTGTCTAATTTAGGAAAAAATGACAGTTCCTATAAATTTTATCAACTACTATATTTTCTAAGATCAATAAATTATTTTAACTCCTATCTACTTGATTGCATCAGAGCCATCCATTATCTTTCCCTAATCAGAACTGTCCATAATCTTTAGGGTATTTCTTTAGTGCTTGTTAATTTGTAGCTTGAGTAGGGAACAGGAGAATTTAATTTCTTATTACATGACTCGGCATTGTTGATATTCTTAGGTTTGGCAAAAGGTTCAAAATACTGGCCATCAGATTGTTGCTATAGCCAGGAGCCTCTCCAACCTGTCAAAAGCTTCCTTCTGTGAGCGGGTAAAGAAAACTCTTCTTAATTCTTTGCCAATTTCATAATGTTTTTCTTTGCTTATTCATTTTTAGCTGTGTTACTTTTTTCTTGTTGTTTATAAATCATATCTTTTCTATATTGTCAGGTGGGGATTTCAGCACACAGATCCTTTCACGACGAAAAGCAAGTGGTAAGAGTGTCAATTTTTTATTCTGATATTTTAAGTGCTGATCATGCATATATCTGGATGAAGTTTAAAAAATCTGATGCTTAGATAAATTTTCTTTTGGCAGCACACTTGAAAGCACATTTGACCTTGTAATCAGATAAAATTTGTGCATCTTCCTAATCCTCTCACTTTTGCCACTATTCTATGCACATGTACAAGACAATATTATTTTTATCTCAATATTGTAATTTGCAGTTTTTGTATTGTAAGATTCAGTATAAAATAAAATACACGCATATGCCCTGGTGTTTTTTAAAACAAAAAGAAAGACAAGCCATGTTTTAGTTTTGTGTAAAAACATGAAGTAAAATTAAGAAGCAAACCAAATAGTCTTTTAGCTCAAGTGACAGAAGTCTCTGTGCGGACTATATAATGCAAGCTTCAAATTCAACTGAGGCAGCTTTTAACTTTGGCTTGCTTTCGCTTGTTGATCTCCCTTTTAACCATTAATAATAAAGAAACCAATTGCAACGCTGTTTACCTTCACCAATGCTGTCTATTATGTGACAGAGACACATAATGTTGATTGTTAATCAATTCTGATCGAAAGCACTAGAACTTAGACAAATGATTGGTTTTTTTTTTGTTCAGTTTTGTTTTTTGGCTATATCATAGATTAGAGATTCATCGTTTCTAGCATTGTTGCATTATTCTGCATGATCAAAGACCAAAGTTGCTTCTATTATCTTCTCTCTCTTTTTTCCTTCTTGATTTCCTCTTAAAAACTAAATGAGTGAAGAATGAGTAAAGATATGAGAAGTGTAGTTAATTTTTCATCTGGCATCTAAATTTTGCTGTGATGAGAACACACTGGTGACTAGTTTGATTTTTAAGACCTATGTCTTTAAGTATCTTCCTAGGTTTTGTAAGTTTTAGCTATCCATGGTGTATGCAATTGTTTATGCTGTTCAATCAAATACCAAATGCACTTCATTTGATATGAAATTTTGCTTGACATTTATTAAACTGGTCTTGATTTTTTTTTTATGTTATGTCAAATGGCTGTGTAACCAGGAATCAATCTCTCACATGAAGCCAGTGCAAACAGTAGAATGTGTTACATTCAAAACTGGCAGTTGCAGGCATTGTGGAGACAAAGCAGAAGGTGTAGACTGTTTGGTTTGTGATTCATGTGAAGAGATGTATCATCTGTCTTGTATTGAGCCTGCTGTGAATGAAATACCCCGCAAAAGCTGGTTCTGTGCCAATTGTACTGCCTGTGGAATTGGATGTCAACATGAGAACTGTGTGGTGTGTGAACGGTTGAATGTCGCAAAGACACTGGACAACATTGTTGGCAAGGAAAGCATCCCTACAAAAGAGGAAAAACCGAATGAATTGGAAGAGAATTCAAATTGTACTTGTGATGGGATTCCAGTTTCCATAGGTGGGAGACATCCATCTGTCTGCAAGACTTGTAAAATGGCTGTGCGTGGTGGAAAAATAAAAATCTGCGGTCACTTATTTTGCCCCAGTAAATTCTACCATGCAAGGTGTTTGTCAAGTAAGCAGCTTAAGACATACGGTCACTGTTGGTATTGCCCTTCTTGCATATGCCAAGTCTGCTCCACTGACAAAGATGATGATAAGATTGTACTCTGTGATGCTTGTGATCATGCATACCATATTTACTGTATGAAACCTCCCCTAGATTATATTCCTCTAGGCAAATGGTTCTGCATAAAATGTGAACCCGGGATACTAGCAATACGCCGGGCAAGGAAAGCATACGAGAGAAAGAAAGGGAAAATTGGTCAGAATGATTTAACGCCAAATGAAGACAATGACCGGCCAAGGAAGGTATACGAGAGCAAGAAAGGGAAAATTGGTCAGAATGGTTTGAAGCCAAATGAAGACATTGACCAGAAATGGAACAGAAAACGTGGACGGGAAACTGACAAAGTCGGAGGAATGGACATGCTTATAAGTGCAGCAAATACTCTGAATTCTGAAGAGAACATGAAAGCAATCCAGATTGAGTCAGAGAGAACATTAACATAAGGACGTATGTGCTAACTGCTAATACCTAATGTTTTCTATTTCTGCATTTGTTTTAGATAACTGATTTTGTTAGGCTGTAAAACTATGGTAGATTTTGCTGACTTTTGGATACATGCCGTTTGGTGAGAAAGGATTTTACAGGCCAAAGAGCATAAAGCATCAATAGAAACTGTGATGCATCAAGTCTTGGTCCTTTTTCAGGTTATATAGCATTGTAATATATGTGGTTGATATGAAATTTAATTGGCTACTTTGCTTCATGCAGAATATAATGTTCTGATTGTCATGATTTAGCAAGCCAATGTTCTTTAATTAGAATAATATCGATGTCCGGTTTGTGGATAACCAAGAGGGATGTTTTTATCCGTTTACATTTCAATGTTTCACTACCAATTTTGCACAAGCCTTGAGCAAACTTTGGGGGCTTTGAAAGAGTTTCTTCCACTTTCAACTTTGTTTACAAAAGCTAGTTTCTTCAACTCTAAATTCAGTTTACGAAAAGTAGGCTTTTTTCAGCTTATTTCTGTAAAGCTTCGGGGTTGAGTTTTTAAATAAGTTGTTTGGGCCCACTCCAACATACCCTTCGCTCGGGTAGTTTCTTTCTTGGAATTCCGGAACTGCAATTTAAGATTACGGGGAACTAATTTTTTTATTTTTTTTTCTAAATAGGAAGTTATAGACTGATTTATTGGACATATTTTGCGACAATCTTAAAGCCAATAATAAATTTTAAGATTTAAAAAAATATTAAGACTTTTCATTAGAGAGATTTTATTCTACTGTATAAATTTCATAATTTTTAATTGGTGATCCTGGAGCTTGGTAGCTTCGGGTAGGAGGTATGCCTGGCTCTGACCGTGTGTTATGAATAATAGTTTGTTCTTGGTAGAGATGAAAGTAGTGGATTTTAAAATTTAATTTAAATTCAAGCGTGTTGGCTAAATTTTGACCCATTTATATTTCTATACAATCCTATAAAAAAAATATATCTATATAATTTATATAAGACTAAGAAAAAAAATCATGAATTTTTTACTCTTCAACGTAGGATCTTTTATGAGACTTCATTTTTTTCTATCTCTTAATCAATGATTTTGAGATTAAATAATTTTCATCATTTCCTCTATGTTAATAAGGATATGTTAATCTCAATAATGTTTAGGGATAACAACTTTTATTGATTAATTTACTATTTTTTCTCCAGATCAAGTATTAATTTATAGAAAATATCAAACAGAAGTGAAATAATTTTTTTTATTAACTTTTATTGATTAATTTACTATTTTTCTACAGATCAAGTATTAATTTATAGAAAATATCAAACAAAAGTGAAATGATTTTTTTTATTAAAAGAGAACTAAGAAAAATATTTCTCTAAAAGATGTAAATGAATAACATCTTTTATTATTTTTTGCAAAAGATATTATATGGAAAATTATGAGTTATTTGCCTTAAAGTTTTTTTTTTTTCATTTTGTTTTATTCATTGCTCTGTGTTATGTAATAATAAAACAAAGTAATTTTTTTTATAGAATTTTTGAGAAGAAGAGTTAGAATCATGATTTAAGTTAAAAAAAAAAAAAGACTTCAAAGTATTTTTTTAAGAATTTTTTCTTAACTATGTCTCCAGAATATGTTATAAGAGGCTCTTTCTCTTTTTAAATTTATTTTAATATTTCTTCTTCTTCTTTCTTTTCTTTTACTTTCTTCTCTTCCTCTTCTCCTTCTCTTCTTTCTTTCTCTTCTTTTTTAATAAGAGTTTGCATTTTTTCTTTTCTAAATTCTTCATCTTTCTTATAAAATCTTTTTTGCTATTAAAAATTTTCTTTTTTCTACAAGCTTTTTCATTTCTTCTCTAAGCTTTTTATTAATATTTTTAATGCTTTCTTCCAATTACAATATCAAATTGTATTTGTTTCTACCAATACATGATATATCCTTGAAAGCTTAAGGTAGTCATGGATATTTTTCTATATTCATCTTCTTGGTGCCATTCAAAAGTTGTTCAAGCTTCATCTCCTAGACTAAATATTTTTCATTATTGTTTTCATAAAAGGGACCAAGGTCTAACTTAGTCTCTTTATAATGTTCTTTTCTTCTTTATGAGCAAACTTCACTCCTAGATTTTTCTCCCTTTTGTTGCAGTAATTGAGCAAACATGACTTTAATCTCTTCATCTCTTTTCTTGAATTCTTCATCCCTTATATTCAAATTTCGTTATTATCCTAATAGTTTCCATGAACACTAGAATATTTATAATGTATAAAATGGTCACTCATTTTTTATCAAAATGTTTTCTCAAAATCATGAAAGATTTTCACATAAATGGAGTGACAAAACTTTGTAAAGGGAGAACGTAATAATGGTCATCACTTTTGAGAAAGGTTATTCCCGGTGAAGAACTTAGGAGAAAAATATTTCTATTTATTGTCCCAAGAGAACAAGATGAATGCATAATGATATTTCAAGTCTTATCCAATTAAAGAATGAGTTGTACATCAACCAATGAGTCTTATTAATAGATGCCTAGGCCTTTGACACAAAAAATGTGAGACTAAGAAGCACTAAAACAAGCCAAATTTGAAGTCTCCTTTGGCTGAATGTGTAGGACATCAAATTGCACTACTTTTAGCCTTTCTTATGTGATGTTGGAATTTCGTGCCCCAAATTCTCTTCTTCTTGTGTTGTCTAAATTTTAACCATGTCTTCTAGAGTTCTTGGCTAATTTTTTAGCCCTAATCAAGGCCCAATTGAGGCCTAAAGGAATTCCACTTATAACACTACAAAATCTACAAAGAATACAAAAGAAGCTACACCTATACAATTTGTACATGACTAAGAAGAAAGAAATCTCAGTTTTCTACTCTTTAAATACAGAGTCTTCTTTCACGATACTTCATTTCTTCTATCCTTTTAATAATTTTGAGATTGGATGACTTTCGTCAATAAGATTGTTTATTAGACGAATTAGAAAGTGAACTTTATTGATAAGACTTTCATTTTGTGAATTGATTCCTTTTATTCAAGGAGCATTTATAGGTGAGATTTTTATTATAATCACTTTCAAACAAATTTTATTATAACATCGAGAATGATATCGTGTATTTAGGATTAGTAACTAAAACAGGTGGTTTACCATCAAAATTTAGCAAAAGAAACCATGAAATTGTTTTAAGGTTTCTTTAAATCTTATTTTTCTTGATGCACTTGTAGAAGTTTGGAATGACCAAATCTCTAGTATCATTTGATAGGAACTTAGAAAAGACTCACAATAATTTTCAAGGATTATGCAAGATAAAAGTGCAAAGAATTCATGACAATTGTACTTCCAAGCTTAAGTTTATTGGTTATATATAGTTTCTCTTTGGCTAGGGTATGGTCTAGCTAGGCTTAGAATGGGTAAAAGAGATAAGGTTAGGTTGGTTAAAAGGGTTTTTTATGATTGAAGAGAGGTTCTTGACGAAGTTCTTGGAACGGTAAGATTATGTTATGAAAGTTGGGCAGAGCCATGTTTAGGTTCTTGTTGATCTTGGTTTGCATTTCTGGTTCTTTTTGGTATGGTTTGTTGTGGATTGAAAATCCTAATGTTCTAGTTTTTTGGAATTATGGGTTGGTTTTGGATGGACAAATATACGAAAATGCTGTACGATATTTTTGGAGTTTCTTGAAGGTGGTTTAGTGAATCTTATAAAGTTCTTAATGATTTTGGATTCAGAAGTTCGTGGTCAAATAACTTTATCATTTTGGATGTCATATAACTTGGTTAATGTAACAAAAAGGAAAAATGAAAAAGGAAATCATAGCAAGAACAAAGAATAAAGAAAGAAATGGAATATAAATACAATAGAGGACATGGAGAAATGGAAAAGAATGAAAAAAAAAGGAAAGGTGATGAATTAGTTTGTCAAAAAATGTACACAAGTTGCAACACCCTCTGTTCACTATAAATTATATAAATAATAATTTAATTATCAATCTAATATGTTTTATTACTTTTAAAATTTAACTTACTTTTCTCCTAAGGGTGTAAATAAATATTTTTTTAAATTAAACTTATTTATTTCAATTAAATTTTGAATATACAGATAAATGTTCTAAAAGTGAATAACATATGCTAAGAGTGAAACTAAAAGTTTTTAACATCACAAAATTAATTGTTAATTAATTTAAATTTAGGCCAAATTAGTGTATAGGAGTGGAGGATTAATCTCTAACTCTGAAAGCAAGTCTACAACAAGTTATAGAAAAACCATCCGAACATGCTCAATATACTTGGCCACCCGTACAACACAACATAAAGGGGCAATTATTTCATGAAAGATAGGAAATATTTGTTGTGTCCTATGGAGGTGTTGTGGAGGTCTTTGTGGTTGTTTGATCGTGGTGTTCTGTCCTACTGAGGTGTTGTGTAGATCTTTGTGGTTGTTTGGTCGTGTTTGTTGCTGAACGTGAAAGTATTTGCAACATGTAGAAAGTATGTTTGATTTTTTTTTTTTTTTCGAATTTTAGTAGTGAATTTTGCTCGATGGAGTGGAGTTTTTTTTGTAGCCATTAGGTTGTGTGATGGTTTGTGATTTTTTTTTGAAAGTGATTGGGTTGGAGTTGTAAAATGCACGATTGTATTTTGTTTTTAATTTTCAGAATTTCTTTTTGTTCTTTTTCATTTTCAGTGATTATATTTCAGAATAACTTCTTTGTAAAGGCAGGTACTTCCTGCACTATATTTATTGCATTTAATAAATTATTAATTTTTCAATAATATTCTTGTTATTTTTATTTTTAAATTTATTTATTTATTAAATAATTGTTTTTTCTCTCACACACATTCACTCGTTAGATAAATGCAACCAAATTAGAAAAAAGTTAACGTCTTCTTTTTTTTTTTCTCTCTCTTATTTTAAAAGAGGCCTTTTTTAGTTTTAAATTAAAAAAATAAGAATTTTTATTCTGTTTTTTTGGTAATTTCTCTCTACTCACCTTCTTCTATTCTTCTTCTATTTATTACCTTCTTCTATCATATTATTTATTTTCGCTTTATCAATAAATATTAAAAATAAATAAGTTATAAAAAATCAAAATCACATTACATTATAAAAAGAAATTACAAAATATTCAAGATTCAACATTTATGTAAAAAATAATTTGACAGGAAAATAACAAAAAATCATAAGAGATTAATCATAAGAGATTCTTTGTTATAAAAGAAAGAATGAATGAAAGAAGATGAAAATAATAATATATAAATACTAAGGATAATTTTAGTATTTTAGAAAATTATAAGTACAGTTCATGATCATAATTGTTGTTTTCCCCCTGCATAATATAAATTTTTTTTAATTAATTATACCTTACTAATGTTACATATCTTAAAGTATTGTATTAATAAATAAAATGATAAAAATCTTAAATTTAAATTATGGTTATAACAAAATTTATTTTCTTTACCTACTAATTTAAAATTAAAGAAGATATATATGAGAGAGAAAAAGAGAAAAAAAACAAAATAAATTTTATTTTATTAATTTAAAATTAAAGGAGATATACATGAGAGAGTAAAAGAAACACGTAAATCTAGCTTGTGATTCACCTGTTAATGTGAAAAGAGAAAAAAATTATTTGTCTAGTAAATTTAAAAATAAAAATAATAAGGATATTATTGTAAAATTAATAATTTGTTAAGTGCAGAAAGCAAATTGTATGGTGCAAGAAGCAATTGTCCTCTAAAAAACATATTTTCAAAAAAGTATATTCTAAATTTTATTCTCTATAATGTGAATTTTGGAAGTGTTTTCCTAAATCCAATTTTTGGAAAATCATTTTTCTTGCTCTACGCAAAGTTTAGGAAAAAAAATCAACATATCTCAATGAACTCACTTTCTCTTATTGAGAGGCAGCTCAAGGTTTTAGAAGACCTAATGCGAATTTAAAAAGTGAGATTTTTTTTTAAATTAATGAAATAATTAAAATTATGATATTTTTATTAAAATTTATTTTTCACATTTTTTGTGATACAAAATTTCTATTAAATTATCATAATCAATTTCATTTAAAATATCCTTTTTAAGAGACAATACTGATAGTGAATTGTTAATATTATTCTACATGTTATATATTCATTTGAAAAATAATTTATTCTTTTTATATAATTAAGACTGTCAATTGGTTTATCATTTTCCAATCTATAATCTCTTTTAAGATATTTAATTATTAAAATTAATCTAAGACATTATGATCTAACAAATTATTTTATTTCAAATATTTTTGGTTTAGGCATTCAAAGAATGATCACATGCATTTTCTAATCATTTTTGTTTATTTTTATAAAATTATCCATAGCCTCTTTTTGTGATTTAATAGAAAGCTTAACTCTTTTTTTTTTAAGTTTTGAATAACCTACTTCATATCTTCTAGTTGATATATTTTGTATATTTTTATATAAAATTAAAAATTATAATATATTTAACACTGAATATAAGTTATAAATATATAAAAGACTAAGTTAGAAAAATAAAACCTGATTGCCAAAACAATGAACTTGTAGTATCTTATCTTGAAGTTTTAAGTATTCTTTTATCTTTTAGTCCTGTAAGCCTTTAAATGTAATTTATAAATTTTAAATTTGTGATGCTCTTCCTTGAATCTGCACAAATTATTTTGAGATTAATTAAATAATAATAAAAATTAAAATAATTTTGAGATCAATTCATCAACCTGATAGTATTTTTACCTGTTATTGATGCACTCAAAGGGAGTAAAAACGAACACAAACTCCAATTCCTCAATATACCGCTCCAAGTCTCTAAATAGAGAGACACAGATCAGATAATGCACAATATAGAATAATAAAACAAATTTGGACTTGGATAATGGCCAGAATAACAATCAAATATTCAAATGACAACAATAATATCAAATAAGGAATGAAAGGGTTAGAGAAAGGAAGAAGATAAGTAAAGAAGTAAGATTAAGAAAAGAGATAAGATGAAGAGTTAGAAAATGAAAAGACATGTAAATAAATAATGTCATGGAATATAAAGAGAAAATTAGAAAATTTAAATATTTAGGATTCTTTGATCCTTCAATTTTTTTTCTAAACAATATTATTAATATATTATAAAAAAGTTTCAAAAATATTATTCATTAAATAGTATTTATAATACCAATATAAATGTAAAGTCATATCATTAAAGAATATTTATAATATTTATGTAAATTTAAAGTCGGTTAACATATTTTAAATTTTTAATTAAAAATTATTTTTAAGTATAATTTTAAAATTAAATATCTTTTTTAATTTTATAATAATATATTAATATTAAATTTTTTAAAAATAAAACCTTTGAGTCTTTGATACCTAATGTAATTGCTTTAGATGCTTAGGTTTTAAGTCAGCTCTATTCTTACCTACCAATACTACCGCAATCCTTCCGGAAAAAATGACCACCGTCAACGTCCAAAAACGCGCCACCCAAAACTTATGCATTTCTCACTGAAGAGTTGCATCTCTTTATTTCAAATAAAGTGACAAGGATAGGACTGGTATTTTAAAAATATGATGGGTGAGGGAAGCAATTGAGAAGTTTTTATAACCATTCATTAACGAGGCAATTTTAATGCAAAGATTCACACGGATTTATTCTTATCTCATCCCCTTCTCTCCATATTTTTGACCAAAGTGGATAAATTAGGGCAAATATAGGACAGCATCACCTCATTAACCATTCTTAAACTCCATTCTAATAATTATAGTTTCTTACAGTTTAAAATTTAATTATTATTCAATCTTAATTGGAGGAAATATTGTCTTGAGCCTTATATTCTACTTCTAGTGTTTTAAAGAACTCCATCGAGATAACAGAGTAATCTCTCATAACTTATTAATTTTTTAAAAATTTCGTAACTACTTCCCTCTTCTAATATAGAGATTTTATTTTAAATCTAAGTAAAAAAATGTGTTTATTAGATATGAAATCTTAGGGTTAGTTTAAAAAAATAACTTAATTGGAATTATTTAGAAAAAAAGTTATAAGTATTTTACTTTCCTTGCTTTTGGTATAAAATTGTTAAACAAAAAAAAAATTATATTTTCTGCTTTACAATTCTGTTTTTACATGAACTTCATTATCTGTATTTAATTATACAACGCAAGAATGTTAAATGTTAAAAACCATTGAATGAGTGATTAAATTGAAAAGATCTAGTTTAAATTGATACATAAATTATGCGAATTGGTTGAATCCATGGACGTCCAATATTGTATTGGTTGTTTTTTTTTTTTTTTTTTTTTTTGGGGGATTTAAATTTGGAAATTTTTAAATTTTAACCTTTTTTTAGTTAAAATTTTTTATAAATTATTTATAATT
>Ga0099824_1001005_pt1 | contig 37822 bp, 15 predicted proteins | sample SiratrowhiteBW_FD_76837 | JGI IMG/M metagenome (GOLD analysis project Ga0099824, IMG submission 76837) | Root nodule microbial communities of legume samples collected from California, USA - Siratro white BW | ecosystem: Host-associated > Plants > Roots > Nodule | place: USA: California... | reverse complement strand
TATATATATATATATATATATATATATATATTGTGGTACAAGATTAAAGATTTTCCCCGTTATATCATAAAAGTTTAGTTTATATCTTTATATCACTTCAAACGCACGCTTGATTAAAACAAATTAGTAAACCCAACCTTTCATAAGATATAAACCCGTTTGTATTCGTAAGATTATTATAAAGTATGTTTGAATAATTAAATTTAAAAACTATTTATGTAATGTTAATATTTGAAGGAGTTAAGGCATACAAGAAGTCTTCTCTTTAATTTTTATTGCATTTTTATTTAAGGAGAGAGGAAAACTGGATTTTTTTTCCTTCTTTCTTTACATTTTAGTATCATATAAAGAGAAGAGTGTGATCCTACAAAAGAAAAAAAAAAACGTGAATAACATTTTTGTACTAAAAAGTATTAGTAAAGAGATACATATAAGTAAGGATTGGTATTGTCCTCATGCTGGGAAGATAATCCAATGAAGAATATTGACAAAAACAGTAATAATACTTGAATATAGTTTTAATCTCTATAAACTACTCTTTTATTTTAGTTTTTCAAGATTAGTTTTAATAGATTAGATAATATTCAATTTTATGGTGTGGTACCTTGATTTTGTTTTGAAGTGGGACTGGTACCATCATTGAGCCTTTATTGATAAAGAGATTGTAGCTGCAATTGATCCAAACTCTAAAACAAGAGAAATTCTATTAACAGCTCTTTAAATTTTAAGCGTTTTGCAACAATTAATTTTTTCATTGACAATTCTTAATTCTTCAAATTAACTAAAATGTTTTCATTTAAGTTTAAAATTATAATGATTTCAATTTATAGAAAAATCTATTTTTTATTTAAAAAAATAAAACAAAATTTATAGTCAAAATCTGAAAAGTAATGAAGTATGATTCAATATATAAACAATAATATACAGCTAAAAATGTTTAAAATATTTTTAAAGCAATACAAAAAATTTTCAAAATAAAATCATTTTAATTTCTAAAATTTAATATTTTTTTTGCTTAATTAGAGATAAAATTGAAATATGTAAGAACCTTGTACTATGAAACAAGACATAACTCGTGACCAAATAATTATTGTAAAAATTAATTTTTCAACAATATATGTCATGATATTACATATTGAGAGGACCTTCTTTTTAGAACTTTGCTCCTCTCCAGTTGGCTTCTCTCTCTAACCTTTTTTTGTTTTTTCTATTTCCATGTCAGATTTCTTCATTCTCTCTTTCTCCTTTTGAGTTTTTGTTTTTAATCATAAAGACAACAGAGATTCCATTTAGTTTAGTTACCCATGTAAATGTTTTTTTTTTTTTACCAATACGAATTAAATACAAGTAAAGAAACAACTCATCCATATTCTTAATAATAGTAAGAAATAATAACAAAATAATTTTTTTAAAAGATTAAAATAAAAAATTTATATTTTTAGTCTATCTAAAATTAGTGTATCTTGACATCTATAATTTTTTTATTATTTTTCATTCTTATAAAATTTGAAATCAGTATTTAATCTTATAAAATATATGAACTTTGATTTTAGTCTCTTTAAAATATTTCTTTACTAGCTTTATCTCTTTAACATTTTAAGATAAATAATATCATTTATTTTATGAAACTTAAGACTATTTTTAGGTTAATTTGAATCATTTAACTTTTTGTTCAATATTAAAGTATTCAATTAATATCACATAATCAAAAGTGACATTTTTTAATTTTAGAGGAACTAAATACAACTTATTTTAATAACCAAAATCAAAACTTAAAAAATACATTTTAAATAGTAAAACAAAAAAACTTAGCCACCCTTGGTATTTTTATTTATTTTTTGTTTCATCATTTATCTTCCAACAAGCCTTGTGACATGTAATAAACATGGCTCTGCCAAAGCTGACTCCAAATGAGTGCATTCAGAGACATGCCCAGGTTTGAACTTCTTGTATTCACAACTTCAATTAAAAGTTAAAACTTTTGATATCATGTTTTATCATATTAGTGTGGATTTGCATGTGGAAAAAAGAAGCCTATGCATCAATCCAAGACCTCATAAGGTAAAAAAATTTGTAGAGGCACCAATATTGTGTGTATGAATTTTGTTTTAGAGCAAAACAAGCTTAGGAAAAGTTTCCACTTATGAGAAGAAGTTGTTAAGAACTTAGTTCCCTAATATTCACGCCAGCAACATATTCAAACAGATTCCCTCTCCATCTTTTCTTTATTCTCTTTGTTGCAGAAGATATATGTGCAATGATATGATATCTCGATTTTGGATTTCAGAAACAGAAGCAAAGGGGTAGCAAAAAGCAGAACCTGGCCCTGCAATACCACCTAAAAAGCAACGTTGATTGGAAGACTAATAAGCAGTTCCCTATCCTCACTGTCTCTGTTACCTCCTTTTTCAGCACACAACTGTTTCACTCTTTGTCTCCCTCTCAACACCTCACTGCTCCACCACCACTTTCTCTTTTGACCAAACCCTTTATTGTTTTTTCCCTCCTTCTTGGTCCCTGAGAAATTCTGTCACAATCTTCCTTCTGTTCCTTCTTTGTCTCAACCATTACCTTAATAATATCATAAACCTCCCTATTAATGTATACTGTTAGTTCAACATTATAGCCCCATGTGTGCATGTCTCATGCACGTATGTATAAATTGACCCAAGCCTCAGGTAAGAACAGTGATTGAACAGTTTCTCTATAATAAGTTTTAAAGGAAAAAAATCTAGACTTGATTAATCTTGGGGTGGTATAAAAATTCTTTTACTTCAAACAATATATACAAGTTTAGAAGCTAGGATCCCATAATTAACACCATTTTGACCTTTATCTTTAACCCTTAGGAGTAAAAATGTTCTCTTTCTGCTTGCTTTTCTCATGGCCACCCAATAAATTACTCCACAAACGAAATGTTTTACTACAGAATTCTGGGGTAAACTGAATGTAACACAATTCTTGTACCAAACGTAAACTGTGTGATCTTATAGAACATGGGATTAATTTTAATTCTAGTTTGTCAACTTTTCACTTTTACTAGGTAGCTTGTTTTTGGCTTTGCTTTTCCTTGAATTGATTGATCTATATATACTCCAATCCAAAGGTGCAACTAGTATTCCACTCTCACAAACATTCCACTCTGCTTCTTCTCTTCTCTTTCTTTATTCCATTTCTCTCTTTCCCTTCACTACACTAGGAAGTTCAGTTCAACCCAACAATCTTTTGTGCAACTAGTATTCCCCTGAAGCTGTTCAGATGTCTAGAAAGAGCAAAAGGGTGTGCTTTAGTCCTGATGTCAACGACAAACCAACCCTCTTTCTCAAACACTGTGGCGAAGACAACAACGATGGTGGTAGAGTTTCAAGAAACATGATGAGGATCACAAGAACATGCACATTCAGATTGCATGTGGACACAAACTCTTCTCCTGTGAGGTTGCTACTGAGGCTAGGAGAAAAGGTGGCAAGTGCTATAAGAAGTGTTTCTGTGAGAAGGAGATCCTCCAGGAAGGTTTCTTCATCCACTTTGGTGAGGTCACGTTCATTATCAGACCTCACTGATTCTCATCGAGCTGAAACTGTAGAAGACTGCATCGAGTTCTTGCATTCCTCTTCATCTAGGGAGAGACCAAGTTGAGTTGAGTTGAGTCTCAAATCTCAACGAAAATTCTCTCAGTCCTGTAAGGCTGCTACTTGCATGAGAATTCCGATTTGTGTATTAACTGCAAAAGGGTATGCTTTAAAGTTTATGTGTAAGGAGAGAGAGGTTAATACTTCTGTGCGCCATGTTTTGTATCAGTAGAGTGTAGAGGTTCTGATATTAACATTAGCTTTGAATTGCAGATTGTAGCGTTGCATTCATAACAATACATTGTTGGATCTTCTAATTCCCCATGTTTTGGCATAATAGATTGATCATTAAACTTTTACTATTAGTTTATTTTCGCTAAAAAATGATAGAAGAAACAAATCCACCACGTTTCTTCGTAATATATTGAATGAACTTTCGTTTTTCCTCGGATAAACTTTTATCACAACCCTCACAGATTATGTCACAGTCAAATTCTTCTCTTAACAAAGTGTTCAGCAAAATTAGCTGTTTGTCTTTCACAAAAAAAGGGACAAATATGAAAACAAAGTCCAATGAATCAAATACTCTTTTTTTTTTTTTTTTATCTTATTATATATACATATAAATTTATTACTACTAAGTAAATTATACTGATCAGAAGTATCCTGAAATTATATAAACACATTTTATTTTGTTTACACATATTTTATTCATAAGGCTCCACCAAGAAGGCTAGACATATGCATTTAATAGATGATCAGTTTCTCTAAGCTATATTAATTAAGGTTTGATTTCTAGCAATATGTATAAAGACTTTGTTAAGAGAAAATGTACTTTGATAATCTCTCTACTTTAAAGACATTAATCACAGGGTATCAATTGGGTGATCACTTTAATGCACTAACAAATCTTTCTCCATCTTTGAGTGAGTTTAAGTAAAACAAGTAAGGTATGACATGAACACATAGGACCAAGATAACTGTAGATGAGATAATCTTTGACAATGTTGCTGATTAACATTAATTGGGCCACATGATATTTGTAGTGGAAACATTGTATGAGATGAAGGTATGAGCCACACAAGTTGGTGAGCATTGTTGTTGAGATGTACATCACTACCCCCACATGGCTGACAGATGGGTATTCTCTTGTATCCATGCCTCTTCTATTCTGTCCAACATTTGAAAAGCCAATGTCAACCACAGCCAGCAAATCAGCAAATATCCCTATTGATATCAACTTTACAACAACCCTTTGACCACAAAATGAGAAATGCCACCAAATTCCCTGTTCCCAAAAAAGAACCCAACAATATGCAATACATGTCACACTGCTGCACTTACCAGTCCTTAAATATGAACTATGATGTAATTTGCCACTAAGTCATGGGTGCGTTACACCCCAACAACACAAGCTATATGACAAGACTTTTGGGAAAAACGTATAAATCAAAATATAGTAATGCTTAATCTAGATAATGACCACCAACTTTCTGTAACCGCACTTTCTTTCACTTTCAAAAGGGTTTTGAATATAAAATTAAAATTTTCTTCTCTCTAATGAATTCAGTGTGTAGAAAATGTCCGTTTTCTGTAATTTTAATTATTTGATTTTGGTATTAACTTTTAGGGCTAAACATATAACTAAATCAGAAAGGCATAATTCGAAATACTCTTTTCAAAAAAAAGAAAGCAAGCAAACAAAATTATAGGACGAAAGAAAAAAAATGGTCTAAACGTAGTTGGTAAATTTTGGTTTTTTCCCAGGTGTGGTGCAGTGTGCAAAGCCCCATGAAAAAGGGCACAAAAGAATTGACCCAACAATTGTTTCCTTGTGACAATTTTACCTTTCCTTTCCTTTTTTATTCTGCCTTGTTTTTGTTGAAAGAATTAAAGCAACAGTAAGAACATGGTCATGATCCAGTGTAACAGTGGTAAACTTGGACGGTTATAGTAAAACGAGTTATATACATAGAAATCTGTAAAAAAAACCTGGGTAGCGAGGCGCATGCAATGCAATGATGGAGCAGGAAATAATAAAGGAAAAGTTAAGTGTTAGTGTTCACACGTTTGGTAATAATTATGATCCACTAATGATATCATGCTAACAAGAAAACAACAAAAAATCCAGATGCCATTATGAACAAACAGTGCAGGCCATCATCAAGAATCCAATGAGTCGTTTTATGGATATTGGGTTCCTTCACAGGAAGCTTTTCTCAACTAACTTTAATATATATATATATATATATATATATATATATATATATATACCTGAATATTATAACTTTTATAACTATGATTATATAACATAAACCTTGCAAACAATTTTAAAAGTTTTATCATCCAATATTCTGTTACAAGTTGAAGCATATGCCTGAATGATGTTCAACTTGAAGAAATTGGAACAAAAGAACTAATAACAATGATTTAAATAAATTGGACAAGTTAAAATGCTAAGAAAACAAGCACATGATCTTGGTATTTAATACACATAAAATAATAATTCATTTCAATTTGATGGTTATGTGAAATGTTGAATTATAAAAATATAATTACAATTGGTTATTATATAACATTGCAAAAGTAGCAGAAATATAAACATGTAAATTTTGGTAAAGAAATTCATTATAAAGTACAGAAATTAATATATAAAGCTTTATATGAATAAAAATGTAATAAATTCTTTTTCTATTTCCATCAATAAAAGATACCATAAACTAATATTAACTATTTATTATTGATATCACCAATCAATCATGATAAAAAAAATCTCAAATAATAAAATAATTAGAGTTCAAAATAGGAGACCAAATTTTCATATATTTCAACCTATTAATAACTTACAAACTATGTGTTGTTAGATAACATATAGCTAATGTCGAGGCGTGTTTACTACGATAAATAAATCTTTTATATAATATTATATAATATTCAGTGGATCGTCCAATAAATCACTTAAATTATTCATAAATTTTCAAGAAACATTTAAAAGAAAAGGAGATGAGTTTGCTACAAATAAAATCAATATCAATATATAATATCTAAGTGACATTTATTCTACTTCAGTCATATGCCTTGAGTGGATCAGACAACTTCTAAGCTTAAAAATTCTTGAGAAAGATATCCTTATTAATTCAAAATTTTCATGAAGATGATTTTTGACATAACGAATTTCAACATTTAACATAAATCAATAAATAACATAAATCAATAAATATATGATGGAGGTGGGAAGCTTATTCATGAATAAAGAATAATCAACATGACCTTTTACATTTGGAAGAGACAAGAAGAAGAGCTGAAGGTGGCTTCATATATAATTCTCCATAAAGATTACCAAGATGAAAAACATTGTTGGCGTTTAACTGTGAAGAAAAGCATTACTACTTATTAAAGCTAACGAAAACCATATATTAAAAAGGTTAACAACAGGCTAAGAAGTTTCAAAGTAATAAACTCTCTCCATATTGGTATATCCCTTCACAGCCAACTAGACTTTATATTTATCAATGTTACCATCTAACTTGTATTTGGTCTTATAAACTACTTACACCTAATGAGATGTTTACCCTTACGCACCAGGAGCCAAGTTTTGTTTAATTTAGGAGAATTTGATTCTTCTTGAATATGTAGCTCTTCAACATGAAATTTTATAGTTTCAGAGTAATTTTGTAGTTCAAAAACAAAAAAAGAAAAAAATATTCAAACAAAAAGAAGAAAAAGTAAGAGAACACTTGGTATTAGAAAAATAAACGCATGCATGTGAGTATTACCTACTAAACACGTCTTGATATTGGAAATACCTGAATTAATTAAGCAGAGGTATGAATACTACCTGAGTTATTAAATTTGGTATAAGAACGAGAATGAATATATGTATATATCTATTTTGTTTCCATTTTCATACACATACCCATTTTTGTTTTAAATTACTAAGACACTTAGTTTATTTGACACTTATTTATTTTGTACAACTACAATGTTTTTATATTTTTTGGCATTAAAGAGAACAAAATGTATCATCTTTTGGCATTGAATTCTTATTGATATCATGTTTCTTTTGTTTCGATTTTAATTATTTGTAAAACAATTATGTAATAAATATTTGGACATGTACAAATACACTTTGACTTGTGAGGATAGGAGATAAATTTCATACTTATTGAATACCAGAGACAGAATGAGTATAAAGACACGCGGGAATGAGTATAACCAACCTCATCCTTATCATGCATCATTGTCATCCCTACCTAGTGTAGTATAGGTAGTTTTGAATAGATAAGAGATAAATTTCATACTTATTGAATACCAGAGACGGAATGAGTATAGAAAGCGCAGGGATGAGTATAACCAACCTCATCCTTGTCATGCATCATTATCATATCTACCTAGTGTAGTATAGGTAATTTTGAATAAGATAAGAAATTCTTACAAAATGATTAATATTGTTATTATGAGAAAAATAATTATGATATAGTCCCTACTCTAGTAGATACCCAAAAAGGAGCTTTAGAGGTGGTATTATTAATGTTGTCGTTAAGATTAAGTGTAATATTATCTTACATATTAGCATTTTGGGAACATGTGTGGCAATGGGTAAATCAATGGCTTTAGGAATAACAATTTGTATAGAAAAGTGAGTATCAAGTTCATAAAAAATGGATGAAGGTGTAATAGTAATATGAGATGTATTGTCTTTTTCACTAAAGGGAAAGTAATTTTCATTCATTAGTCAGGATATGACTTCTTTTAACTTAAGAGTGTAATAGTTCAGATTTCATGATTTAATTGTAACTTGACTCACGTAACATCTGTCACATGACAATTGATCTCATCCACAACAAGATATCCATATTAATGTTTATTAATGTTAACAATGTGTTGATGTTTTAATAATACCTAGTGATGGAGCAATAACATAACTACTTCAATGTTTTATTTAAAAAACATGCATGAAAAGTTAGGACCATTGTCACTTCCTAGAATTTTTAGATGAACATCAAATTGATTTTCAATTAAAATAACAAACTATTTTAAAATATTTATAATTTTAACTTTGGTTTTGATCATACATGTCAAGCAGGTGTAATTATTAACTAAAGCCAAAACATATTTGTATCCTTCAACATACACTATTTCAATGAATTTATGAAATTTTGTATTGCTAAGGTAAAAAGAAAGTTTCTTTTGTTATGACAAATATCACAAAGATCCAAAACATTCATGGAATATATATCCTAATATAAAATGTCATAATTTAGCTAATTGAATTTATTATTACTTAAACATTTAAAAAAATTTGATACTAAAGAAGTTGATATTTCTTAGTATCTCTATTTGTGAAACAAAGGTTTGTGCTTTAGGACTTCCTGTGATAAACATTGTTGAGTTTTTTCAGTTATATCAATTGTTTTCTAAGGCATAACCTCATCAATGCAATAAAAATTAGGATGGAAAATGGCAATATAATTATGACCAAGAGTTAATTCTGAAACATAAAAGATACTAACATTGAAGTTATGCACAAGACATGACATAATGTAAGAGAGGAAGAAGAAATAATTACAGAACATATAAATTCAACATGGATATTACCATTAGGCAATGAAAAATTTATAAAAGGAAAGGTATATAAAAGATCTTTGTTATAGCATATATGATTCCCTAGAAATAATATCCAATGGCCACTCTTAATACCTGATCGATCATAATCTGTGGAACTAGCAACAGTGATATTGATATGATTGGAAGAATATGTTCAGATGAAGTTGATTTTAAATCAAATTAAGAAGATTATGGTATTGCTCTGGAGTGAATTGATATTTGGGTTAAGATGAATTAACCTCAAATAAAACACCCTTATATATCAATTTCAATTTATCCATATTAGTATATTAGTTAATATCTCTAACCATAGATTTCTCAATAACTAACTTCGTTCTCTCTACTTAAAAGATGAATTCTTTGAGTTCCCAAGGTTTAAATTATGATTTTCCAACCATAGAAAGCATAACGCTAACAAGAAAGAAACAAAATGTTAAAGAATGATTTTTCCTACAGTTGTCCATCAAATGTTATGGCTGTTAGTTATGTAGATGCAGCAGCTTCAAATTTCTTGAATACAGTTACCTATTGAGAAAGTAAATATATGTTGTTCATGAGGATGGAGATCTTATCAAGATAAGTAGGAAGTTTTTATGTGATTTATTCTGTTGGTAATTTTTGACTTGGCTTGATCTCTCTTGTGAATTTATTTGTATTGCTTTTTGTCTGCTGAAAGATTCCTGTGATTAGTGTTGGAGATTGGAGATTTATTGTACTACTGATATGGCTAAAATTAAAGCATATAATCAGCACCACTTCTAGTGGTTATTGTTAGATCTATTGATAACCTATTAGCACACCATTATAACACAAAGTATTTAAGTGAGAAACTACCCTTCTGTGAGGTAGAGTTATGTCTAGTCCAAAATCTAAGTGAGAAAAAAGGTCTTGTCAATAGGTAAGTGTTTTTCTCTGGAGTCACATATGGTTGAAACTTCTGACTTGAAAAATGTTCACAATAGATAAACTGATCTATGTTGAATCTGACCATATGATAAAATGAGAATGATTTGTCCATTTGATCTGTCAAAATGTGAAGGGGAATAGGTTCTTTTACTCTCCCAACAAGGAAAATATGAGATTATTGTATGGCTTGAATGGTCCAGAATGATCCTCTTAGGATGCATTATGTTTCACCACCAATCTTCCATAAAAGATATAGTGGTTGTGGTCTATCACATCTAATTATAAGTGATATTGCATTTTAACTATTACTCCTAAGCTGAATTTCTATTGTCTATTCTTTGACCTCTGAATCTTCAGATTGTCTGAAATGTATTGATATTTTACAACTTAATGCATGACTGATTTGACTATCTTCGTGGAAAGAAAGAACAATAATTATAGTGATATTATTGAACTTGTGTACTTGTTTGCAGGTAGATGTAGATATCCAAACCAAGAATTTGGTCTGAGACAAAGAGGTCTATGGAATCATCTGGTGGTAGGCCTAACAATCAAGAGGGGTTCTATAAATTTGTTGAAAGTGACAGTTTGATTGCTAATCTTACAGACTGATTTGACTCTGTAATCGAAAAATGTGCATTAAACACCAAACATTTGATGTTTCATTTGATTTGATTGAAGGAAAAAAATTAATCTTGCATTAGAAGCATTTCTTTTAATCAGATGACATGCATGCCTAGCTAATGTGCTGTACATGCTTCTACATGTGATGCAGTAGGAGCAACAAATTGCCATTGAAGATTTCTAATTGGAGACATTTTGGAGTTAAGATTAAGTCATGCCATTGTTCTGTGCATGGTCCGTTAAGTGCTAACTTCATGTTTTATCAGGCTGAGAAAGCTACTGTAGTTCAATTGTGATCAGGGTTTGAAGTGTTATTGTATTCCACCTTTACTGTATGTTGTAACATTTGTTTATTGGTTTATTTAATAATGATTTTGAATTTTTATCCTCACAAATTCATATTGCAGATTTGAATCTGTTTTTTTATCCCCAACACATTCTTTTTATATCTGGACTTTCCAATTCGTACGTGACAATATATTAAGGATGGTCCCATAATAGTTTGACAGGGGTAAACGATCTTTTTAAGATAGATTCTAATACTGTTTTAAAAGTTGACTTTAAACCTAACTCAACCTTATAAAATCAATTTATAAGATAAAGTTTACACTCATTTATCTCTAGTTGATATAGTATCCTAACGAAATTAATCAAAATTTAAAAATAAGGTGATAGCACCAAAGAGAATATAATCTGCTAACTTAAATTGATAGAATAATTAAGCCTAGTTCCAAAATGAATAAGGATTAAGCTTGGGACTTGTAAGATGTGATAGTCTATCTTGCACTATTAGCTCCTTAGCATTAATCCTTAATACTATAATATTAAAAATGTAATTTGCTCTTATGTTTAAATGAATAGCACCAGTAGGAGGAATAACTGACCAATCCTGTGAATTAACTTGTATGAGGTTATTTCAGCTTAACTAAAAAGTGATTTTGAGTTTGAATCTTGGATTTGTTAAATGTGTTAAATATTTAAAAGGAAAACACATCACCTGTAATGATATGATATATCTTGAACAAAGTTGTACAAAATTGTCTCTCATCAGTTATATTTTGTAAAAACACAATGAATATGCAGAAGTTTACAACAGAATCAAAACTCTTGACAGAGTGTACTTCTGACAAATAACACAGTCCATATAAGCATTTATTTGCCTCCCAATTGTGTGCATTAGATTTCTGCAGAAACTAAACATTCAATCAAACACGATCTTATCAGAATTTTCAGTCCAGGGTGCCACAGTCTGGCACTTCCATGTGCTTATTCAACTGTCTCACAGTAGTTTCATTAGTCATTAAAGAGTACACAGAATAGCTAAATGGACCCTAAGCGTCCCCAGTTTTCTCCGAAGAAGGAAGGACCACAAACTCTTGTTAAGGCATCCACAAATAGCCTCTCTAGCACGTTAGGTTCAGTTTGTAATTGACACACATTTTTTAAGAGACATTTTCTAACCATATATGTGATCTACAATACTGTATGTATTTTATAGCATAGCAGGCTTGAACGTGACATTAAATTTATATATTTACATTTCTGTTGTAGCATTATGTTTACTGTGACTGCATTAATTCTGCAGTTATCACACTCCACATGATTGTTCATTATGGTGCATTGCGACCTATGCGCCCTTTCATCATGTTCTTTCTCCATGCCGTAACAGTTACCATGATTACTTTCAATCAAAACTGAAAACCCTGATAAAGTCCATGCCTAACACCGGGAAAATGCTACTGCTTCTTGGAGTGGTGATTCCTTTGATGTCACTTATCAGGTTTAAAACAAACGAACATATATATATTTACATTGTAGCTTTCATTTTCACAACTTGATGCTAGGAATGGTTTCTCCTTTTATACCATTTGATTGTTTATGGAGATAACATAATGTATTCTTTGTAAATATTTTTATCTTAAATTTAAGAAAAAATGTAATTAGATCTTATAAAATTATCTCTGACAGAAACAAATGAATAAATAACACACATCTATCGTACATAAAAAGTTGTTCATCATTTATCCGGCAAACAAGGGCCTAACTTCTTTTCTCCCTTTTGAACATTTGAAGTATCAACAAAGGCATAGAGACCTTGGAAGTTGATTCTTTGGTACAAAGGCTGGAGAATCAATTGGTCATTTTTTACATCACCATCTACATGTAAATATATATGATGTCTCTGTTTATCCATTGCTTCAATTAAAATCTAGTTTCTTTACTTTCCCATAAACTAATGCTAAATCTTCAAAATGGGGGGATGAATCTGTATATAAATGTTAACTCTGCTGCTGGCATCCAAGTCATTGCTTGTGTTTGTCTTATTTCCTATTAAATTGAATGCATTCTCTTGCCTTGGTTGATTAGTCCCTACCAATTTACTTGAGTAAGACCCCTCAACGTAAGATTAGAATCATGTTAACTTGTTATGTGATATGTACATCTTCTACCATTAAGGCATATTTATCTTGGTTTAGACATGCTTGTCAGCCTTCTAGCTGGAGTTGCCAGCAAATAAATGATACAACAACAATATAACATTACTGCTCCATTGAAAATCAATGCATCCCATGTGCCATATCTCTGTGTCCTACATGTTCCATACCTATCTCATATTCACACTGACACAGACTATATATGTAAAAGTAAAACCTTAATATGAAAATCGTCACAAAAGGGATAACAAGATTAGAAAAGACTTACAAAAAGAACAAAAAACTCTCAAAACAAGATAATGTGCTAACTAGATTTCAGGACTGACCCAATACCAGTAGTTATGAATTGTATATATCAAAATAACAAAATATACATAAACTATAATTTTTTTTATCAGCCACAATCAGATTTTATTTCTATCATAATTCTGTGTTTTGAAAACACAATGGTCACCAATACAGAATAATCAAAAGGGAGAACTTTGTCCCTCTCTCCTTCAATCTTTCTTAGATGGAACTGTCCCATCTGTTCCTGCAAGCATGGCATATTTGCTCTTCCTTGTCAAATTGGTGCACTCAAATCCCAAAGTCCCTGCAAGAACCCTTTGAATGTAGTTTGCAACTTCAATTGCGGATTTACCTCCACTGCAGGTCAGTTCTCTAGGAAGCTGGTTCAAAAAAGTGATCTCATATGTGGGCATGGGATTCATGAACACAAAGTACGGGTCCAGCAACTTGTGTCCACGAGCAGTTGTCCCATAAAACACACTTTGCTTTGTGTTAATAGCAACTGGGACAATCCTATCAGTAAGTTCAGCAAAAAGTGCACTGAACCTCAAGAGGAAAGGCTCTCTGCAAGTTGTACCTTCAGGACAGATCACCAAGTCCCCTTCTTCAAGAAGTCTCTTGATATTGGCTGCATCTTTCTCTCTTTCCCTTGATAGGGCCACAGCTTTAATTGGTGATATTATTTCAGTGAACTTGCTTATACTATATGTGACACAGCTAATCTTTCTTCCAAGTGCAACAGCAGTAACCACTGGATCTAAAACTGTGCGGTGGTTACAAACAAACAAGACTCCACTTTGACCCTTCTTTGGAGGTGGTGGAGGGGTACCCTTCACAATAACTCTTATTCCTAGTAGCTTGTAGTTGTACCAAGCAATTCTTTCAGGCAAAGGGATGTTGAGATAGACCCTCAGGATGGAGAGTATGATGCCAATTGGCAACCATAGAAAGGTCAAGAGGGCAGCAAGAGGGGTTGGCCTCTGAACAAACCTACCCTCGTGAAAAATAATTGGACTTAAAAGCTTGTTTCTTGGTAGTGGCTCACACTTAGTCCTAGGCACCATGTACCCTTCCTGCATGAAAAAAGAGAACAGTTAATGACTTGATTGAACACATGACAGATGATGACACCACTGTTTGAGACAATGATTTGGTTACCAAATCATTTTTTTTCACTCCCTCAAGGTTTATACACTCTCGGAAGGAGATGAAGACAAAAAGAGAATTGATAAAAAATAACAGATGTGGTAAAAAGATAAGGTAGAAAGGAGAACAGAAAGATAACTGTAAAAATTTAGAGATGACAAAATTTATGATTGCTTGGTTGATGTCACGTGTGTCCCACAAAGAAAAAGCGTGTGGACCCGAGTTTTTTTTATTTGAGTCCACATGAAATCTTCCAACTGTGTTAAAAAAAATGTGTTTATGACATTGCTCTTTGATACATATACTGAAAGTAATCATTTTCATAAAGTTAAGTTTCTGACGATGGCTTGTTAACTCTGGAAATTATCACTAATTGATCTAGGATGCTGGATATCTTGTAGTTTCAAGAGTTCACAATAAAATGATTCTCATGAACCCCAGATTTAAAGTGAAAAAGATCAGAAAGTACAGCTGAGAAATTTTAGACTAAGTTGAGGGGAATGTCACAAGGATTGTGCTTACTAAGTTATTGATGATTTTCTGTGCAGGGATGTGCTTTAAGTCTCTTCATTTCTTCCACATGAGCCATAACCAACAGGGCTCAGATTTTGTGTTTAAAGTGGGTTGTGCATATGAAACTCATGGTAATCTATTTTCCTTAATTTGGAAAGTGAATTTGGTTTGGGTAGGCAAAATAACAAATGGGGAAAACTTATAATTATTAGTGTTTAAAAGTAGTTAAGTGTTATGACTCATGAGAAAATCACCAATGAACTGAAAAACGGGGGCATGGACAGCTCAAAGTAGAGCTGTTGCAAGTTGTATCTATAAATTGACTTATAGAATGTAGAGGGACCACTTGCACATCAGTAAATGAATGAAAAAAATAAGGAATAAAAGCAAATGAGAGAGATTTTGAAGTGCCACAGATACAGTGAAACAGGAACAAGAAGAGAGACTCCTTATATGTGATAATAACATGTCCTGCTCATTAAGGCTCTCACCAAACTTCAATTCAATGTTAAATAAAACATACTTCCATTTTACTTTAGAAGAAAGAAAAAAACCACTTTAGCTCCATTGAGCCAAAAAGATGTCTCCCAAACATTGAAGTTGAACATAGACACATGAAAACAGTGGATAGTTTCTCAAATTCTCATCTTCTCATATTTCGTTCACACTTAAATCTTTGTTTCTTCGATCACACTATTTCATACATGTCTTTCGGAGACATTCTTTATCTGCAAACTATTTCAATTTCTACATAGTAAAATAACTTCTATATAGTAAAATTAACTCATTTAACATCTTTTTTAGAAACTCTGATTTTAGTTACTTTTCTTACAAGTTAACAGCATATATTTTCTTCTTGTTATATTCTCTTATAAACATTAATGTTGAAAGTTTATGCAGAGCAATATAATAAACACAAGTTAGTTAATATGTATTCTAAACATGCAACATAAAAAAACAATATTATCAATTGACCAACCTTGCAAATGGACATAAACTGATGATCACTTTTACTATCTCCTAGTCCCAAATCGGGTGGATTACCCTGAAACTCCTTCATGACAGCAACTTTCTTGTGCTCCCCAACAAGCACATGCTCTTTAACAAACCCAGTAAACCTCTCCGATTTGGTGACCGCAAGTTCAGTTCCAAGAACCTTATCAGCTCCAAGAAAAGTCTTCACAAAGGGTTCCACCATCACCCTGGGGCTGGCAGTGACAATGTAACGCTTTCCAAAGGAGTTAAACACTCTCCAGGTGTCGGGGTGGACATCCTCAGCATAAAACTTCGGAAGAACCGAGGTTGCGACCATCTCAACATCTTTGACCTTCAAGCCTCCAAAGGCCATTAGGATGAGAAACTTGATGGCTGCAACCTCGGAGATGAAGATGTAGGTGAAGTACACAAAAGGGACTGAGATGAGAAGCAAGAGGGCACGCAGGAAGCTACCGGCTTCGATGGCCACAAGCATGTAGTAAGGGAAGGCACTGGGAGAGATGAGGAGGGTGCCATCCAAGTCTGAGGCCACAGTTTGGTGTGAACGGTTTTCTGAGGAGCATTTGGAGATGGGTTGGAAGTGGCGAAAGGCTCCCATGAGAGGAAGAGGAGAAAGCTAAGGGAGGGAAGGAGAGTGAGGTTTGATGGTGGGGAAGAAGAGGGTAGCCAGCTTTGAAATATTATGAGGAGAGAGGGAGGGAGAAGAGGGGGTTTTAAAAGGAGAGGAGGTGGTGTTGTTCATCCATTTTTTGCATGAATTATAATCAATTTTGTATGGGCTACAGTGGTCATACTTTATATAGTTTTAAAAAGGGGACTTGAATGAGAAAGGAGTTTTAGTTACAAGACTTTTATGTATCCTTTCTCTATTATTTCATCTATACAAATTAATGCCTATTATATATATATATATTAATTACAGTGTGTATAGATCAGTTCACATAAAGTTGTTTTTATCTTTAATTTTAATTATAGGTATCAAGTGTATTATTGTGTTTTAAGAGTCCAAAAGTAATGTAGGTAGTGATAAAATGGAAAGTTACTGTCAATGTTATGAATCATGTGTCAATTAGTGATATGTATAAATGTTATATAGTACAATAAATTCTCATTAAGTGGTTGAGCTTCTAAACATAATAAATAGTAGTTTGTGATAAAATAATTTTAGGAAAAAATGAGATTGAGTTGGGTGGCTTGTATCTGTTGTAAAGATTAAATTTTGATTGTTTCTTAAGAAATATCTGTACATGAGGAAATAGGTGTGTATAGTATACCCAATCAAGGTATTGGTGTAGAAAACAATAATTAATGCTCTTAAGAAAGAGAGTGTACTTTCTTCCAAAGATAGTTTAATCCAGCATGGTTAAATGACACAAGAAACTAATCTTAACCAATGTTGGTTAAAGAAATTAAGGTTAATAATACTTATAAAAACACCTTATTTATAAAAGATAAAAAAGAAATCTCTATATTTTTCTCAAGTATTATCAAATTCTTTAATAAAATAAATACAGTTATATTAACTTTACAAAATAATATCAATATATGCTGATTTAATTGGAAAAACATTAATATATAAAGAATTCCATCTAAATTGTGTATAAAACAATAGAAAAACAGAGTTTTAATTAGTACAAACAATAATAAGTCAAGGAACAAATTGATTAAAATGGGATGGGGGTTGAAGAAATGATAACTTTTTACATAGAAGTGGTTGAAAAGCAGAAATAGAAACATGAAGTACAAAATCATAGTAAAATATTTAGGGGAAGAAAATATTGGCCCAAAGAAAAACATTGCTTCAAAGGAACTTAATCTCATAAAATGGTAAATCTCAAAATGGAAAGGATTCAATTCCCAAATGAAAGACTTACTACTAACACTTTTATACTGACACACAATAATAAGTAACTCTGTCGAGTAAATTATGAACCTATTAGCACAACAATTCAAAATTACAAAAAGAAAAAGTAATACTTTTGACAGCCTGAAAAAACACTAAAAAGTTTATTATTTTTTTAAGTTGTTATAAACAAGTATTTGATGTCTAAATACGACCACCCATTTAAAAAAAACAAACCTTTTTATTTTATTGGGTGGATGTAGTATTCTCAACTGTCGTAAAACTTTTTGTTCTCTACATACTGTAAAGGGTATCGTGAAATATAAGAAACTTAAGGGGGTTTGCAAGGGGAAAGAGATTAGATATTAAAAAAATGGTTGAAAATTGATTAGAGAAAAGGTATGGTTAAGATTGCGGTGTTGTGCAGACGGAAAAGGGTAAAAGAAAGTTGTATTAAGTGGTTGTGAGGAGGCGTGTGAGTGAGTGGTTGGAAGTGGATACCAACAGCTTCCTTACATTGAATTAGCCTACTTTTTAGTTTCTTCACGCCGCCGTTGCTCCTCAAACAAACCTACCTTAGCTAAATGCTTAGCCGAGCCGAGCCCACCACTCTCTTATTTTCTGAATAATTTCCACTTCACTTTTTTATCAACCTTTCTCTTGTAACTTAAACCATCTTCTCTTTACTCTAAAACCTGTAAAGCATGACTCTCTTAAGATATGCACTTTTTTTTTTTTTTTTTTCTCAATCTACTTGTTAGCCTGTCTCATATAATTTTATTTAAAGGTTTTAATGGTATGTTAATATTGCATATGTAGATTTAACTATGTTTGATAAGTGATAATATATTGTAACTCTCTTTTACACATACACATGATCCATACCAAGAATTTAAAAATTTGTCTTGTCACATTTATAAAGCAAAAATCCAAAATATAAAAAGTATAATAATCCTAACAATGAAAACTTATCTAAATAAGAGATCTTATCTTTTAATAATTTTGATATAGCTAATTCATATAAATAAAAGGTTTTTTATACAAGGTTTGTCTGAGGGTTTATACCACTTCCAAAAATATATCTCAATGTATTATATAGTAAAGACAAATTATATTTTCATTGAATACACGTGTATTTTTGTTAGAAAATATGTAAAGATAAATACACAAATTTATTAAATCATCTAACCACACAAATACTAGACAATGAGGAAGAAACTACGAGAACAAATAATAAACAAGAAAGATTTAAGAAGAATTACATAGAAAAAATTACATAATTGGATTTAAACTCATATATCTACAGTCAAAAATTCATTTAAGAAATAATATAAGATAATATGAAAGTTTATCTCACTAGTGAACTCTCAACTCCAAATTAAAGAAAAATGTTTATTACAAGGTCTTATTTATACATTGAAACAAAGTCTAACAAACTGTCTGACTAATCAACTTCCAAGAAAGACGTACCAAACATTTGTCAAATCACATGTTCAGTTATTTTGTTAGGAGCTGAAAATGTCAATTGATGTTTGAAGTTAAAGTGATGCAGTAGATGGTCTAACATAAAGCTTTGATCAAAGTAGATGGACTTGAACAAATAAATGTTTCTTCACCACAAGACGTGCTATTGTCTAAGAATCTTTTAAACATAAATTTTACTGAACCAAATTTTCACAAATCTCCGTCTTTGTTCAACACAAATCTTATGTGTGATAAAACATTCACTACCTTTAAACCTATTACAAACTTAATCACCTATTAGTTGGACTAGATCCAAGCAATGAAAGAACTTATTGTCAAGCAAAACATTCATGATCATATAAGAGGGATTATGAACCGAGACCTTCGCCACCTTCACAAATTCTCAAACAATCTCCTCTTTTACAAAATGCAGTTTCACATCAATATGGTTTGTTTTTTCATAATAAATTTGGTTCTTTGAAAGTTGTATAGAACTAATGTTATCATAATAAACTATGACAACCTACTCTTAGACCTTTAGCTCCTTAGCTAGACCCTTAAGCCAAAAAGTTCTTTCACCACTTCTTAATAGCAATATAATAGTGGTTGACGGAGCCATTACTTTTTGTAAACTAACCTTTTAGCTGATGGCAATACCATAGGCATTAACACATAGTTAGGGAGATATTTTTTGGTGTTTAAACACCCAACAAAGTCCAAGCTAACAAACCCTTCTATTAGAACATCTCTAGTAGATCGTTTGGCTCTACTATAAACTAAGACCCTTCCAAGGGACCCCTTTAAATAATGAAGAATCCACTTAAGAGCTATCAATGTGATCATTCAGGGTTAGACATAAACATGCTTACAATACTCGTAACATAATATGCAGGTCATATCATAAATAACAAAACCAATGTGATTAACATCTGGAAAACTGTCCATATAACGTTGTTCCTCCATCGTCTTAGGAGATCGTACATCACTTAACTTGTAGTGAGAAGCAAAAGGTGTGGAAACGGGTTTTAAGTTTGTCATGCCAAACTTATTAAGGATTTTTCTGAGTTTATGTCTCCTAAGACAAGTATAGACATTTTAAGTCACTATGTCTAGTGATCTTAATCTCCAATATCTTTCTAAGAGGTCCCAAGTCTTGCGTTTCAAACTTGTTATTTAGCTTAATTTTAAAATTTTACACCTCAGTTTTACTATTTTTTACTGTCAGAATATCTTTTACATACAATAATAATATAATGAACAAACCATTTACTATAAACTTTAAAGTAGACACAAGTGTCATACATATTTGTTCCGTTCAGAATCAATTATAGCACTAAATTCATTAAATGGCTTGTTTCATTACCTTATGACATTGAAATGAAAATATTTTGTTAATGAATAGATAACTTTTATGACATCTAAAATTAATATATATATATATATATATATATATATATATATATATATATATATATATATATATATAAGTCTATAAGGTTAGGAGTTTTTTTTTGTTTATTATGTCTATATGTTTTTTTTTTAAAAACTTGTTCAACATCATCATACCAAATTAGGAGCTAAATGCAAATATTTTAAGAAAGACTTGTGGGTGGTGGGAGTGAAACTAAAATCTCAACAATTTTTTCGTCATATAAAAAGATGTGAGAATAAGTTCCATTCGATGCAAGATCAATGTAAGAAATCATGAATGAGATCATACTAAAAAAAAAATAAAAAGTTGTGAATATCAAATGATATTGTTAGTGTTAACTATTAAATATTGAGACAAATAATTTTTTAATACTTGTGTATTTTAATTTTATTAAATTTCAGTTTAACAATTTAAAAAATAATATAATTTTGTAAAGAAATATTTTTTAAAAGAGTTTGAAAGGTCTCCAGACTAGTCCATAATTGATGTAAGAAAACGTGAATTGGATTATATTAAAAAAGTTTAAAAATTGTAACTATCAAACGATATTTTAGTATTTAAACATTTTAAATATTTATGTGTTGTGCTTTTATTATATTTAATTTTAAAAATTTGAAAAAATAATATAATTTAGAAAAAGTTATTTTCTAAAAGAATTTGAAAGTTCAGTAGACCAGTCCATTTCTCCCTACGTTTTTTTAATTAGATCAAATTTGAAAAAAATAAATTATTTTACTAATTCAATTTATTTCACTTGCTTAAAGCAAGAGTTTCACATACCACCAATGTAATTGCTTCTGTGTATGTTGTTTCAAGGGGTTTTGCATTTAGAAGGTTATAAACACACATTTATTCTCTTTAAACATGGTTTCCATTCAAATATTGTAAAATGAAAGAAGGTGATAAAAAAAGATGATCAGATAAATTTTTTGGTTAAAATTGGTTATAGGCAAAGTTATTAAATATTATTAAACAATGATATAAAAATGTATAGTTGAGATTAAAAATATATGGAAGTCACATAAATTATATATTTTAATTTTAAGTAATCACAAATAATTAGTATTTATTTATCATCAAAGTCATATAATTTTATTTTAATCTTAATCAAAATAAAAGTTTGATTATTATTATTATTATATACACTATTAGAAATTTAGTTACTATGGTGTCAATATGTTTTATTTTTTGTATATAGTAAAAAAGTAGTCATTACAATAAAAATAGTCACCATAATAATTGTTATCAGAACCTTATCAAAATGAGGTAAAATTATATGAAGATGTTGTATACCATAAATATTACTATTATTATTATTTTTTTATATATTGATATGGATAAATAAAAGGAAGCAAAATATTTCTCAAGCATATCTTCTGGTATTTTGTTGAAATTTTAAGTTATCAAACTTTAAGAAAATCGGAGTATATAAAATATTTCTAATATTTATCAGTGAAAACACTTGTGCTATGACACTTGTATTTTTAATTTTTTATAACAATAAAATATAATAAATATAATTAAAAAAATTTAATATAAAATTATTAAATGAAAAATAATGACTAAAATATAAAAGGTAAAATTATAATAAAATACGTATAAAAAATAATTATTGTCTATAAAAGATTATTTATTAAACTAGAGGAAATTGCATATCTTTTCTTATCTGTTTCACTTTTAATTATATGCATATATAATTCTAAATAAAATAAGAGTTTGAGTTTTATAATTACTTGTAAAAACTTCAATTATTATTATTTATAATTTATTTTAGTAAGTGAAAACAGTTATTATAATGATGTAGACAAAAATAAAATGATCATACAAATCCTGCTTTCCAAGGACAATACTTTTACAAAAATTCCTTAATTTATTTAATATTATTAATTTAATATATTATACTCATAAAATTACTTTTGTTTGAACTAATTCCAATAAAAATATTATAAATAAATTTTTATTTTACTTTATATAAATTTTATTATATTAAAATATTTTTGGAAGTTTTACTTTACAAGAAGGTTGTAAGATACTCTTTTATAATTTCATATAATCACTTTAATATAAATATAACTTTTATAAGATAAAAATTAATTTTCTATTTTTATAATATAAGGTTTTAAATTATTTTTATTTTACTTTTTGTTTACGAAATAAATTTTAAATTTAATTTAATATTACAAAATTAATTTGTAAAATAAGATTTGGCTTCATTTGCATATTTATATATTATTATACTGATGACTAGATATTGAGATTAGATATTCAAGAAATTTTATTATAACAAAACTCTGCTATTATATTAAAAAATAGACTAAAAGTCTAATTCAATCTCATGAATCCATTTATAAGGTGAAATTAATATTCACTTATAATTTTATTTTATCTCTAGTGAAGGTAGAATATCTAACCTATTCCATTAACATGTTATAATTAAAATATCTTTAAAACTCATACTGAAAATATCTTTAAAACTCTTACTTTTATCTTCTCATTAAAGTCTCATTAAACTCATTTAGGAGATGTTAAGATATTTTAGAGTTTATCTTACCTTCCAACAGATGTCCCTTTTTCTATCTTTATCTTACACTGAACATTAATTCCCTAAAATAATGCATAGTATTTTATGTTTTAGGTAGCACTGCTAATTAATGAATAATGTTTCCTTAATATTCTTGAAGGATATTAAAGAATGCAATTTTACAAGGGTTCCTTATAATAGAATACAAATTTGAAAGTCTTATAATTAACTTTCTATTAATACCTTATGTAATCTTTTAAAGTAATGCATCTTAAGTAATGCATCTTTGGGTTCGAATGTGACTCACTTATGGTTATTAAAGGTTTTGGTGATACTATATTGTTCCTTAGAAATTGCGTGTTGGATGATGAAAGTGTCTAAAATTAAGTTCTTTTACACTCTTAATGTTGTTCACAAATTTAAAGGTAGTTTGTGTATGGACTATTTTTTTTAACAAATAGACAGGCTTTTATTTGGTGCGATAGTTTACTTAGTTTTATTAGTTACGATTTTTTAAGAAATAAATGTAGTTTACGAGTTTGTTTTGTATAATTTGATTTTGAGTTTTGTTTTAATCTCTTCATGATTTTTTATAGTTTTTTTTCTTTTATATTCGATTTTTTATCTGCTATATATAATTAGTGATTTTTGAGATGTTATTATTATTAATGTGTATTAGTTTCACAACAATGCTTAGCACGTCAACAGTCTTAATTAAAATATAATTGTAAACAACTTCATTAGAAACTTGTTAAAGATAAATGCTTTTCTTTTTTCACTACTCAGTTGTATTAATTTGTTTTTTTTAATGTTATTAACAATTGATGATCAAAGTCTAGTAGTGAGAGGATACTAGTTAGTATTGATATCATTAGTGGGATAAACTTTGAGTCGAATACATAAATTTGTTATTTAATTGATATAAAAAATAAACAAAAAAAAAATGCAATGATAGTTATAACCACAACCGTCTATGTTGGTTTATCTACCATAACAATTTTCATTGGAACTATTATCAAATTAACATTTTAATTAGCACTTTTTTAATTTATGTATCTTTTTAATTTTTTAATTTATATACCTTTTATGGTGATGATTTTGTACAAAACCATCATCGTAAGTGATATTTAAACTTAACCAGTATTTTAATTATTGAGAAATGAAGTAATCTTATTTATATTTGAGTAAAAAAAATGTAATAATTTAGGGCAATTATTTTAGAGAGATATTTAAACCCTATATTATTTTCCTATTTGATCTGAAGAGAAATTGACCTAACTCCCAGAGTTAATTAATTGGGCATTTCACATGCATATATTTGAAAGCTGTCTATGTCAAGAATTCCATCCACTCTTTGGCCCCTACACACCCATCATCAAGGCCTCTAACCACCACTCCCACCCCCCACACCCAATCACACTACATTCTAACACACAACATATTGCTACCCACCTACACCTCCATCTTCTTCTCCTTCTCTCTCTTTCTCTTTTCTTCTAAAGGTTCAACTTTAAGAGTGCACCAATTATGTCATCCCAAAATCTCCATGCAAAACAATTCACAAAAAAATACACCTCAACTTGGTTACTTACCTACCCTAACCTTTTTTCTCTTTCCTTGATATAATTACTGGCTCAGAGAGATGCAAAGAGAGTTCAAGGTTTGTAATCCACATGATCACAAGGTACCGTAATCGATCATATATAGTTTGTAATATTGTTTGCTATATAATTTATTAGATGGGTTAATTTGATTTTGGAAATTTTGTTGATATGTCAAAAACCAATTATTTTTCTTAATTCGGGAAAGCAAGTCACTCAGATTTTGATTCTTAAGGGTAGATTTTAGATTTTTTAAGCAACAATAACAAATTGGAAAGACCACATGTGGTGCAATAACTTGTATATATCATGGATGTATATAACTTGTACAAAGGAAAACACTTTATTTGTAGATTATAATCATCAACTCTCCCTTCCGACACAAACCAAATTCTTAGAAAGAGTTTTGGGATATGTGTGATTTTCTTATTTTGATATTAAAAATTATTTTCTTTAGTAATTTCATTGCTTGGCAATAAAATTCTTATTCAATGTTTAAAAATTGTCTTAAATAATTAAAAAAAAGAAAAAATGAAAAAAAAAATGCAACTGCCCATGTAAAATAGTTTACAATATCACCTAACGAAAAATATTTGCGTATAATAAAGTTGTAGACTTTTACAATAATTACTTAAAAAGTTATGTTAAAGATAAGTTCTTACACAAATAATGCATGACCATTTAACTTTTACAAAAACTGATAGAGTTGGGAGATACTTTTCTTTTTCATATTCTTCCTCTGAGATTTCATTTTATTCGAGTTCTCTTTTCAATTTCAGACTCTATTTGTACCTTGTACCACAATCAAAGTTTATATAAGCAATCTTTAGATTATAAAAACTAAAAAATAGTTTTTAAAATAGCTTATACAGTTTTGTACACTAAATAATTAATTGTGATACAAATTATTTTGCGATATGTTTAGGTATATTTTTCGATTGGTTTGATGAGAAGAAACATGAGGTATATGAATTCCTAAACCTCAATTCATTCATCAATTGAATAATCAGAAAACTAAAATACAAACATGCATCGAATTTGGCTGAGAGGGGAAAAACATATTTCCTTCCATATATTCATAACTAAATGCATTTTTCAATTAATAAGCTATTGTGAATCATTTAAAATTCATCTAAGAATTATTTTCAAATAAATGAATGAGTCATTGACAACTAATTATTATATTCCAGATGATGCATTGCTGCATGGTGTTGCTCATTGCTGCATGGTGTTGCTCATTGCATAGAAAGCCTCCCATATACTTTAAACAAAAATTATATTAAGATGACATTGTTCTATGGTATTGTTCATTGCATAGAAACCCTTCCTCATACTTTAAACAAATATTATATTAAGTTTATAAAATTTTATCCTAACCAATACTTTTTTATTAGGGCTACTCAACTATACACCACATTGAATGATATAACAATTACAAAATCATATAAGCTTGCTAGCAAGATTTTTATTTATTTTATTTTTTGGCGAACTCGTCCTTGCTAGCATAACTTTTACTTTTTTTAATTTCTTTATTATTTTTTAATTTTATAAATTTAGATAATATAATTATTTATTTATTTATATGCTAATTGAATGTATTTAGGATAATTTAAAATACTAATTATTCAAATATATTTAAATTAATTTTTCTAAACAATAATTAAATATTTAATTGATTTAATTAATTAATAAGTTACTCATGTTAATTGATTTCAGTTTCAAAATATTTAAAGCAATGTCACTAAAATATATGTTATCTTAGAATAAGATAAATTGAAATAAAAGGAAACTATGTCTTCACAAACGATGTAGAGAAACATGATTATGATAAACATGAAACACTAGTTGCACCGCCATCTTACCTATCTACTGAACATGAAGCACATAGAAAGCTGATAAGACAATTTAGAAGACCACCTTGAAAGATTTATTAAATATATTTCTCTTTTAATAGGGAAAACATTTGTCTTTGAAAATGAATACTACAAAGTGGCCTTCTAAATTATCTTCTCTTCCTTATGTGTGCTCCATATTTGATAGATGAGTGAGATTGAGAGTACAACTAATATTTCACATGTTCATTGTACTATTCATCTTCATCGTCTCCACTTCTTCCACTATCAGACGTTTATGAAGACATTGTTAGTTAAGACGTTTATGAAGACATTGTTAGTTAATACCATTATGGGAAGATTATAAAGACATTATTCCTTTCATTTCAATTTATCTATTTTGATAATAACATATATTTTAGTGACACTTGCTTTAAAATTTTCAAAATTAGAGTCAATATAAGTAATTTCATTAATTAATTAAATTAAGTAAATATTTAACTAATTAAAGAAAAAAAAATTAAATATGCTTGTCTACATTAATATTTTAAATTATTCAAAATATATTCAATTAGCATATAAATAAAAAATTAATCACATTATCCAAATTTATAAAAATTAAATATATAAAAAATAAAGAATAAAAAAATAAAAAAAAAAGTCGTGTTAACAAACCCGATTTAAAAAAATTAAAAAAATCACAAATATTCATATATGCATGTACAATTTTGTATGAGACAAAAAAATAATCATCATCTAAGCACGACCTTTTTTTATTTTATTTTAAAGTTGTTGTTACATGTAGGATTTACTCAATTGTTATTTTTTTTTTATTTATGACAAAAATTACACCAATTTTGTAAAAAACAATAAGAGATTTAATAATTGTATATGCTGATTTTAAAACAATTTTAGCTTCAAGCATTCTTTTATCGTGCACAAAAAGGACACCTTTTGATTAAGAGTCTTCATTTCAATAAACTTTTTTTTTTTATAAATATTGAATGATTTATTTTAGAATTATGAAAATGTTGTTAATTATCTAGCTCATTTTATAAAAATATTTAAATATAAATTGTTTGGGCAAACTTAGTTTATATTAAACAATTATTGTCCATAAGTATGTCAAACTTTATTATACTAAAAAAATGTTAATTATTAAATTAGTCAATTTACTTATATGTCAAACTTTTAATCAATATTTGTCATTAAAAAATTAAATGATATTAATGTCATACTTATAAGTTAAATTTTCATCACAAAAATTATTAACTTGACTGTAAGTTATATTAGTTTATAGTTTAGATATTTTTTTTAATATTTTATTTATCAACTAATGCGTCTATTATATAAGTTAAAGTCCTAGATTTTGTTTTCGTGAAAATTATTTTAAAACTACTATATAAATATAGGATTGTAAAGAGGTGCAAAACAAATAAAAAAAAAATATTTGACACCATTTGTAGTCATTCTTACTCGTGCAATATGTCATGAAACCATTCTTTCTTGTCGTAATTCTTACTCGAGTATACTTCCCTACATTAAGCAACAATACACAAGCCAATAGTAGTACTTAAATTTTGGGAATATTGAAATAATACAATACTCACATATAAAAGTATATAATAAAATTTATTATCATTTGACACTTCAAGTCTAAAGTTTTTACAAAGATAATTTAAAAATTTATTTTCTTTTACTAAATCCAGAAAATTAAATAAATTAACTTAAGTAGGGAGATAAGGATCACTCTCTCTCTCTCTCTCTCAACTCAAACATAAATAAAACAATACCATATTTAACTGACTCAAATATAAACACTTTAATACTCTTAAATATAAACAATGTAATACCCTTATGTTTTAAATCCTACTTATAAGTAGGGTATTCTAAAAAAGTATTTCCTTAGTTCATGAAATTCGACTACATTAAATAAAATTAACTGACATTTTTAATTAATGTATAATTATGCAATTTAGCTTATATATTTAAATTAAGAGATAGTATTAAAATTAAATGAGGGATAATATGGTATTATTATGTTTGTAATAGTCTTGGATTCTACAAGTTAAAATTTTGGCATTATTGCAAAGGAAAAAGAAGATGAAATCATAGCTTTTTCAATGATATTTATCATATGGAGAGTGTTGGTGCAACCAAGTCACCCTTAACCTACTTCAAAGTTAATCACTTTTTTGTCATAAAAACTCAATATTTTCTATTCATCAGTTTGATTCCTGTTAAAGGAGTCCATCTATCTATATTTATAATTTATTCAAGCCTACCCATCCATTCTTATTTTGATAATTGAAAAACTAGTCATGCATTGGCATGACAATAATTGGAAATAATAAAAAGATCTAGGTTACACAACCTAACAAAAAAAGAAAACTTGAATGCATTGATGACAATGTTCTCTAACAGGAATTGAAATTCTTTCTCAATAAATTGTGTATAAAATTTTCTATCAAACATCACCACACATTATCAAAAATAAAATTTAAATCTGATTAAAAATATAACTAACTATATTTATGATGTTGTGTCTAAGTTTTATCCAACAACAAAGCGGGAGTACAATTTTATTGTTTCAAAACACAGAACATCTTAAGGAGATTCAGCACCAAATTATTTAGTGTTTTAGCATTGTACATCAATGACTAGGGAAGAAGATTTGAAGAAATTATAAGCCACCAAGCTGGTGTTTATAGCCCCACTTTGTAGACAACTTACTCCAATCTGTTCAGGTCAACTATGTATTAAAGGCTCATTATAGCTTTGGCAATCTAGAGAGACATGATTTTATTATTTTGGCTTAGCAGCCCTGTCATTTCGATTGAGGTGGCTGATGCAACAATGGCTGATATCATTTCATAATATTATAAGCTGATAAAAAAATTATAATATTATAAGGATATATTAGGAGTACCTTTTTTTTTATCATAGATAAGAAGGTTATTGTATTATTATATAAGATATAATCTTGAATAGGTTAGTAATATATTTTGTATTAATTATATGGAACATTCTTGATGTTATTAATAAAAAAATATGAAAGTGGTGGAAAGAATAAAAATCATTTCAAAAATCTAAAATTTAGAAGATAATATTTTTGTCTTGTGTGTTCATAAGAGATTTAAAAAGAACTATCGTATTTATTACTTTCTTTATTCTCTTCGAAAAATTGCTCAAATCCATCTACCTTATCTAACTCATTAGTGTTCCTCAACCTCCATCATACTAATATATTAGTGAAAGAATGTACATTGAGCAAAGAATTTGCTTCAATTCAAAGAGAATTGTGCACATATCACTCAAGTTTGTATCTTAAGTTGGTATCAAAGTGTGTCAATTTTGTTATAGTTGTTTTACGCTTTTCCATCATCCTCTAGTTGTAGGACAATCACTTAGTCTACTTTGCCTTATTGAGGTGTAATGATTTTACTATATTTTATTGTTGTTCGTGGTTGTATGTTATTGTTCACTGTCGTCGACCACGTTGTTGACTTTTACAATAGATTGTTGTAATTTTGATTATTGATGGATTCTTCTTCCAATATATCTTCCTTTATTCAAAGTGGGTGAAAACATCCTCAATGCTCCTTTTGTAGGAGAATTGACCACACTCGAAATAATTGTTTTTCTTTACATGGTTTTGTTAACAAGACAGCAAATGCTTTTCAATCTAGTATGTTAAACCACAATTTACTAATGAGGAATACTAAGAATATCTTAGGTTAAAATCAGACAGCCAAGCACAATCTTTCACCCATTTTATTTTGTCAGAAGATTGCATTCTCGAGCCTTGGAGTGTCCTTGTTTAACATCTTCATCTCCTAAGCTTTTGGATGATTTGTTGGGTTACCCACATTGATAAAAAAAATAAAAAGGACTATTCCTGAATTTAGCAAACTTCAAGTCTTAGAATGTAAATCATGTAATTAGGAAAGCATATCCAATTTTGCTTTCTGAAAAAACTGAAATAAAATGAAACCCCTTCTTTTCTATAATTCATTTTGATTGGGATTCAAGTTTAGTCATGTCCTTTGGGTTTTTTATTTTTTATTTTTACTTTTATTGATGAATATTCTCATTGTAATTGGATTTACTTAATGAAAGATAGGTTTAAACTTTTGAATATCTTTAAGTCTTTTCTTAATAAAATTAAAAACCAGTTTGACAAAATAATCAAGATCTTAAAAGTGTTAATACCAAAGAATACTTCTTTTGATTTTTCTATCTTTTAAATTCAAATGGTGCTTTACATTAATCTTCATGTCAACAAAATGGTATAATAGAGAGAAAGAATAAACACTTAGTTGAAATTGTTCGTGCCTTATTGCTTGGTGTCAATCTACTTGTCCATTATTAGGGTGATATCATTCTTATTGCCTGATATTTGATTAATAGAATGATATCTTCTTCTTTAGACAATAAAGTTCCATATTCTATTGTGTTTCCAAATGAACCTCTCTTTTTCATTTTTTTTTTTAGTTTTTGGTTGTGTGTTTTATACATAATGTGTTTCCAAGTTTGCACAAACTTTCAGCCTAAGTTATCAAATGTGTCTTCTTAGGATATTCTCGTTTTCAAAAAGGGTATTGATGTTATTCTCCTGATACTTGAAAATATTACATGTTTGAAAGTGTCACTTTTTTTCTTTTTGAAGAAACTTCTTTCTTTTCTTCCTCCATGCAAGATGTTTACTTTTTGCAACAAGTCTTGCTTATACCTTTAGATAAGACTTTTGGGTATCCGATTCCAAACATTGTTCCAAATTCTTCCACAAATTTGAATTCCTCTTAATCCACTTCACCTAGACTTAAAGGATTACTCCAATATCACATTATGAGTCTTCTTCATCAAGTACTTCACCATTATTGTCCCGTACTATGACTTCGGATAATGAGGATTCTAGTTGACCAATTGCCATTTTTGTTTTCTATCAACATTCCTAAAAGTGTGAAAGAAACACATAATCATCTTGGATGGCGACAAGCTATGATTGTTGAAATGTAGGCCTTTGAACATAATAGTACATGGGAGTTAGTTTATCTTCCATCTAGAAAGAAGACAATCGGTTGTCGTTATGCCACTAAAGTTTGATCTAATGGTGAAGTTGATCACTCCAAAGCTTGAATGATGGCAAAAGGATATACTCCAATATATGGGCTCAACTATAGTGATACATTCTCTTTAGTAGCCAAAATGACTATACGTTTTCTTTACAAGATAGTCATTCATCATTGCAATTAGATATTAAGAATGTATTTTTGCATAGCGATCTTGAGGAAGAGGTCTATATGGAGCAACCTCTCGAGCAATCTCTAGATCCTTGGTTTGGAAAGTTCAACCACATTGTTCAAACCTTTGGGCTGAAATACAAGCAAGCATATAATTCTATTTTCTATTATCAAATATCCTTCGAAAAATATGTATACTTAATAGTGTATGTTGATTATATAGTCATTATAGGAAATAATGCTGCTAGAATATCTCAATTAATGGAACAACTGCCCAATCATTTTCAGACCAAGAATCTTGAAAGTCTCAAATATTTTTTGGGCATTGAAGTAGTCTAATCAAAGGAAGGTGTTGTAATTCCTCAAATGAAATATGCTTTAAACATCCTAAAGAAATAATTATGATTGATTGTAAACAAATGGATTATCCTATAGATCAAAATCATAAATTAATGGCAGAATGGAGAGAAGTTTTCTTTGATATTGAAAGATATAAAAGACTAATTGAAAAACTTATTTATCTTAAAACTACTAGACCACATTTATCTTTTGTGGTTAGTGTTGTAAGTCAGTTCATGCAGGATCCCTGTATTGATCATTAGAATGTTATACCTCATAAATGTTAAATCGACCATTTACCATTAGGCCAAGAACTATAGTTGATAGTCAAGGTTAACTCTTTCTGCTTAAGATCATAACAATCCAAGCATTGCGATTCGATTGTGACTTGACCCACTTATCCTTCACTATGGAACAATTGATGCCACCCGTAACAAGAGAAGGCTCCAAGACATGTTTTACTTTATTAAGATAAAGGAAATACCTAAATCTCTTGATATTGTGATGCTAGTTGGGCATGTTATCCTATATATAGACATTATACTACATGATATTGTGTTTTTATTGGAGGAATAATTGCTCGATCAACTGTTGAAGTTGAGTATAAGGCAATGACATCTCACACTTGCGCTAGTATGACTAAAACAATTCATCCAAACATTAGAATTTTGTAAAGTTTGGTAAATAAAAAAGTGTTATAATAACCAAGTTGCTTTCCATATTACTTCTAATTGAGTATTCTATGAAAGGATTAAACACATTAACATTGATTGTCATTTTGTTTAGAAAAAGATATTGTCCAAAGAAAGATGTATTGAGTTTGTTGAATCTAATGATCTACTTAAAAATTTGCTAACAAAATCCTTGATTGAAGCTCAAATTGAATTTATCTCTTTTAAACTTTGTCATATTCAATATGTATGGCTCAGCTGGAAGAAGAGTATTAGAATATATCATCTTTAAATAGACTTTATTGAAAAATTGCTATATATATTGCATTGTACCTATCTCTAGGTGTGACATCTCTTATTCTATTCCTCTTCCTCTTATTTATTATATTTATAAATATAAGAATTCAAAAGAGTGGAATCAAACTTTGATTGATTTTCTATTATTTTGTATTAATTTAAATTGTGTTTAGTTTATATAATTTTTTCTTGTCTATCTTTCTAAGCGTACAAGAAAAGAATAAAATCTTTTAGGATTTGAAATTCTAAGACAAGAGAAACATACTACCTATACATAAGGAACCAAAAAGACTAGCAACATAAAACAAATTATTTTTGATGCGTTAATATGATGTGCCAAATATTTTCAAGTTCAATAACATAAGTTATAGCAAATAAAATCACAATATGCACAAAACAATAAAAGAGTCAATTATATGCTTGTGTGCTGATCTGTTATGATAGCCAGCCAATTCCGTAAGCTGACTGCAAAGGGAACAGTGAAGAAAATAAGTGATAAGCAATCTTAGGAGAGTTGTAACACACTAAGTATAAAAGCAAATAACTATAATTCCACAATTCCTAATAAAGTCATTTTGTAGGATTCTATTAAGCAAGAGTCTCGAAAGAATAAATGTCTTAAAAGGTGAAATGACTTTATTCCAAATTCACCCCCACCCCATATATATATATATATTATTTACTTTTATTATTATTTTCATTTTATTTAGTTATAATGTTTCTTAAAAATTACATTATTTATTTTTAATGTTATAGAATACAAATGTTTTTTTAAAAATGAGAATTTAATTATAGGAATTAAAGTATAAGATTTTCAAAAATCTTATTTATAAGAATAAAATAATTAATATAATTATTTAAAGTAGAGATGTTACATTAATCTTCTCCTTCAATTAATTTAGTCTCCAAAATTCAATTCACTATAAAAAGATGGAAACACATTTATTCCATACACTTTCTAATTCCTAAGTCTCATAATTTTTTTCTTATTGACCTCGATCATAATACTTTTACCAGATATATGTCATTTTTTCTAAGTTATTATTTAATTCTCAAAATATATCATACATATAATGTTTCCATGCAGTAGTTTGTCCCTTGTGCTCATGCATATACCAATGATACATTGAATTGAAGTCTTTAAAATAAGACTCTATAATCCAGAATTTTGTGCTCTTACATATGATAATTCAACTGAGAGATCTCCAATTTTACTGTAATCAGTTAAGACACCTAAAATAGTAAAATAACATTTACTTAAACCTTTAATAAAGGAAAATGTAACAATTGATATCTAGATTTATTGATTTTGAGCACATGTAACACAGTATATTGACTAAGTAGCAAACAACTTTAAATTTAGCCGGTGCCAAAAGAAAGGTGAAATATTAGAAAAAACAAAATCAAACATAGGTTCAACGATAAAATTTGGAATGTATTGATAATATTTTTTTTAATATTATTAATTAATTATAAACTATTATATAAATATATATAATTTAATTTTTAAGATAATTATTTGAAAAAAATTATATTTATAAAAGAATGTTATAAATTTAATTGATAGTACGATGTTTTACAATTATAATTTATCAAAATTAAATTTACAATGTAATCATGTGGGAAAAAATAATTCAAAAATTAATTTATGTACATTATCAAAAGAAAAATATAGCATTAAGAGTCTTCATAGGATAAGTGAAGATGAGTTTATCTACTTTCACACAAAGTTTTATTAGGACTATTTATTCCAGTGCTACAATTTTTCACATTTTATAAAAATTCAAAAGGCCATACCCTCTATTTAAGTGATTGATTAACTCAACTCCCTCTCTCTTTCCTATTAGTTTATCCAAGTTCATGATCTATAACCTCAACTCATTTTAATTTAAATATGACATGCAGTACAAAATGAATAAGGCTTACCTAAAAATTAATTTAGACTATAAATTCCAGTATCATCTAGTATTATCTTTTCCATTTTAGACTCTCTTACATGAAAAAAGTATTATTTTTGTGGTTTTGCTGATTGAGTAGAAAGGGAAGGGTAATTATTCAAATGATACTATGAGTCCTTCTACAGAAAGTAAATTAATGGTATTATAAATCTGACACACAGAAAAAAAAAATAACATTTATTCATAGCAGTTGCTTGTCCAATTTTGTCATTATTGCCGTGCTAAGATGAATATTACATTAATTTTGTGTGCCCCTCAGCCATTATATTCTTCTATTGTATAGAAGACAGGTATGTTACATTTGGGAAGTGACCTAGGCTGGGGGTGGTCCAAGGATTTAAGGCAGAGAACAACCAGCATCACATGATCACATCAATAAATTTATGACACCATTGAATTGTGTGGTATAATGTACCATTATTATGGGTAAAAAAGTGGTGAAAAAAAGATGAATATGTAAAATTGAATCCCCTTGTGGATTTCATAAAGCTCAATAAGTGTACTATGAACATATTAGTTAAATCAAATTTAATGTTACCAAAAAACAGTAATGTCTGATAAATGTTGTTAAAAGATTATAAATACACATGTCGTGCTTTTTTATTGTAAGCCTTTATATGGTGAAAAAGTATTAGATTATTTTAAAGCAAAATTTGAGAGTGCGTGCTTGAAATAAAAAACAAAGTGAATAGAACCCATAGACGTTCCTATATTCATCATACATTGTGAACACTATTATGGAAAAAGGTACTATAAAAGGAACATTTTCATCTGTACCTCGAGGTTTCATGAAATGTTTTACCCCTTTTATAAATGGTGTTAAGTTTATGTAAAAAATAAATTTTAAAGGAAAGTAAAATATTTTCTTTTGTGATAATATAATTTTCCCTCTTCATTTTATTAAAAATATTTTTTTAGGTTACAAAGGAGTGAGATTAATTACCTCTCTCTTGAATATGATTGTGGTGGGGCTAGAAGGGTTCTTGTGTGAACCTAAATTAATTGCGTGTGTGTTTGTGCTTTAATTTGATCGAACGTGTTGTGAATACTTTGAAAAACCTTGATTTCATTAATGGATTAATAAAATAACTTATTGGTTGTCCTTGGTGTTTTTTTTTTAAATTTTTGTCGGATTCTTGCTGTTCAGTTTTCTTCATAAAATAAGCACTATTTTTTGGTAAATAAAATAAGGATTTGATCTTTGAGAGGTTTAGAAATAATAAGTATGATCATGCATAAATAATTAAAGTAACCTGCTGTACGAAACATAACCATGTTTCATAAAAAGTTATCATGCTTAAAAATTAGATTAATGTTTGAATAAGTTAAACTACCGTGATTCAAGATAATACTTCAAAAGCTGTTCATGATTATGCATAGTGCTTCGAAATCAGGACAAGGCCTTGGAAAGGAAATATGATATGTTTTATCTAAACTGCGGCGTATGAATTAGTTTTAGATATTTTTATAAGAAATTTAGTTCTAGGCTTTAGCTAATTTACGGAATTGGTTTGGCCAAAAAAAACTAAGAATTACCAAATTAATATTTTACTAAAAAAAATTAGAGTTATAGAAAGAAAAAAATTCCTCCATTATGTTAAAATTTCGTTAGTAGTGTACTAAATCTGTATGTGAATGTGGCAAAGGATTTTTGTCCATTAATTTATATGCGCACATTACCAACGGAATTATATTAATAATCTGGTAGAAAAATCAAAAGTCAATGTGTCATGAATTGATTTTTATTCAAAATTGTTTAGTAAATATATAATAAGTGCCACTTATGTACACCTCATCAATGCATTTAATACAAATTAAATTCAACCTAACAACATTTAAATATCATATCTTAAATAATTAAATCAAATTTAAATATAATTTAAAAGTTTAAGTTAAATTATCCAAACCTTATCCAATCTAAAAAAATGGAAACATTATAATGTAATTTTCTAATTTTAAATTGGTTTCATTCGTATTTTATACTGTGTATTTGTATTTTTAATTGAAGACTTAGAGTGGTAGATTAAAAAATTAGAATTTGTGTTCACTTTTATTATTTTTAAGTTCATCAATATGAGATAAAAATAATATAAAATTGATGAATTGATATCAAATTTTTTTATTTTTTATTGTTGTTTAATTAATTTTAAAATAATTTTTACAAATTCAATGGAAAGCATTAAAATTTTATAATTTATAAATTAAATTTAAAGATTTATTAAATGATAGGATCGAAGGATAATAGGAGGATTGAGACTTCAAAACAATTTACTAAGATCAAATTCATTGTCTTAGACAATCAGGTTTTATCTTTTTAACTTAGTCTCACTTTATATACTTATAAGTTATATTTAATGTTATATATATATATATATATATATATATATATATTATAATTTTTAATTTTATATAAAACTATACAAATATGTTAACTAAAAGATATGAATGAGGTTATTTAAAACTTCAGAAAAAGAAAAGAGTTAAACTTTATATATATATATATATATATATATATATATATATATATATATATA